>Ga0164295_10000937_pt1 | contig 24224 bp, 28 predicted proteins | sample GEODES006metaG_FD_111798 | JGI IMG/M metagenome (GOLD analysis project Ga0164295, IMG submission 111798) | Oligotrophic lake water microbial communities from Sparkling Lake, Wisconsin, USA - GEODES006 metaG | ecosystem: Environmental > Aquatic > Freshwater > Lake | place: USA: Sparkling Lake... | reverse complement strand
TACGGCAAACAAAATGGATTGAAACCTAGACATTAGAATAGAAGGTGGTTATAATGTCTGACTCAACCCCTATGCCTAATAAATGGGTCCTCTGGTATCACGACCCCAATGATAATAATTACTCTGAGTCATCCTATACCAATGTAGCCTCTCTCTCAACCCCTGCAGAATTCTGGTCTGTAATCGATGCGATTTCCAAAGATGCTTGGGAATCTGGCATGTTCTTCTTTATGCGCGATGGATATCGTCCTCTTTGGGAGGCGCCCGAACATATCCGAGGTGGTGCGTGGTCCAAAAAAGTGGACGCACGAGAAACCTGTGAAGTATTCATTGACGCAATGGCTCACTGCTTCGTCAATGGCTTTCTAACCAATTACAAAGAAGCGATCGTGGGTGTTTCAGTATCACCCAAAGGTCAGTTTCATATTATTAAAGTTTGGAATACAACTACAAATATTACCGATCGTAAGTTATTTGCGCCTTCAATGAAGATGAAGGCAACCGATGATATTGTTTACAAGGCTCACAACACTAGGCCAAAGTAAACAAATACTTAATCTGATTCAAGTCTGCTAATATTTCATCACGAATATTCAGCAAATCTGAATCTGTCTTTTTTAACATTCGTGGAAGTGAAGACGCAAGCCATTCATCACTCTTAGTAATAAATCCCCGAATACCTGAGACAGTTAAATTCTTAACAGGAAGTGTCTTTTTGATATACGGACGTCCATAGCGGCCCATATAGGCTTCTATGAACTTGTCAATATTGGTATCCAATGCTGTAACTAAATCATCTGTGGCTTTGTGTTCAGCAAAAGATCGTGTTTGCCAATGATACAATTTAACTTGAGCTCGTATATGAAAAAACATAGTCACAATTTCACCGCCTTTCTTTGCTTTTCGTGTCTTAGTTCGACCACCAAATAATGAAGTTACATTACGTCGTGTTGCATTGGTTGCGATTCCTTGAGGGATTTTTGTTTTTGCTACGGCTTCATTGTATATTTTCTTCTTTTCTTCAGATGTTAATCTTCGTCTTTCTCTGTAAAAAGCATTTCGTTCTGCTTCAGAAAGTATCTTTTTAGGATCTGTAGGTGATGGTGGGTGACGAGGTGGTAGAGCTGCCACAGGTGTTGGAGAGACAGGAGGAGTTCCAAAAGTAGAAGTAGGTGTAGGAGGCAAAGAATTTACCTCCTTCGGGCGATAGATGCCCTCTACTTTCATATCATATAAAGAAGCTCTCTCAAATGAATCTTCAGACTCAGCATCCCATCGTGATTGCCATTCGGCTTTCTGTTCGGGTGTCCAGTAAGTGTCCATTACTCTAATGCAGACAAACTTATAAAGTCAGGATTCCAGTTAACTAGCCAACCTTCTTTGAAGATATAACTAAGATATCCATCCAGACGCTTATATTCAGTTGCGTGTCCAAAGTCAATGACCCAAATACGCCCATCCTTAAATGTAAAGTTATACGGCGTTACATCCCGATATTGTATTCCGTGTTGCCATAGAGTTTCTAAAATGTCATAGATAGACTGTCGTATATCATTTGGAAGGTCATCGATGTGTTCACCAAAGACTTCTGAAATGGTAGGACCAGCGTGTTCCATCTCTATAAAGGTTGTTTGGTCAGTCTTAAGTACATTAGGAGATAAGCCTAACTCTGCAGACTTGCGCATGAGTTTTACCTCACGAACCAAATCCTTCTTGGGTGTTTTTGTGAATTCTTTGCGATACATGTTAACCTAAGGTTGAAGTTTAAGACCAAATCAGATCCATTTTATGTAGACCATGTTCCACCTAATCCTACATGATACAACGCAATTGGTTGTATAGGACGTCCTTTAGTTCGGAGATCTTCAAGTGCATTTTTCTGAAGCCACATAGTTGGACTGACTTGAATACTTGCGTCATTAGGGAGTGCAGCTCGCAATAAGTATGGGTTAGGTTCTGCAGGACGAGTACTTCCAGACATCGGGAATGGATAAATTTGTTCTGTCTTCAGCATCTTAACAGCATCTGCTCTAGGATCCACTATTGCTTTTCGTAAATAATAGGGTCCAGTTGTTTGATTGATATTTTGATCTTCCAAATCAATCTGGGCTAAAACATTGTCATCTAAAATACGTGCTAAAACATCTGACATCTTTGATGCTGCAAAGAAGCTATTGGATAAATATTTATTACCATTTGCTCCAGTACATTCAAGTTCGCATGGATCTTCATTACATCCAACAAACATCATGCCTTCTTGGGAAGCCTTTGATATTTCTTTGTAAAAGTCATCACTTGTTTCAAAGAGTGAATCAATGTATATACCACCTTCTTTATAGATGATCTCTAGACGGGCTAAATCAGCAACTTGTGCCCATCGTGATTGACCTGTTTGTTGTCCTTCTGTAAGTGAGTCATTTTGATACCCAATTGTTGATTCAAAGTTTGCAGGTGTTCTATCTTCATTCTTCCATAAACGGTAGGTATATCCATTACGTTGAGCTACAGTCTTATTTAGATCAAATAAGTATTGACGCCATGGTGGTATTTCACCGCCAAACCAAATCTGATTAACCTTCTTAGGTATTTGACCTTGTTTTGCTTCAATCATTTTTGCTTCAATTTCTTGTTGAAGTTTCATATTATTAAGTTGAACTTGTTCATCTTCAGTCAATGGAATCACTGGCATCTTTGGAACCAACGTTTGTTCGCTTACATCAGTAGGCATTTTGCTAGTTCGGTCACTCTTAATACGGAGTAAATCCCATCGGATACGTGATAAAAACATATAGTTTTCAGTAACATGAGTGTTAATATCATTTAGTGTTGAACACATTGAGACTAAAGAAAAAACAATAGAACTTGTAGATGAAAAGAACATTGGTTTTGTAATGTCTAATACAACCGTTGAAAGGTAGTTTGTTGGAATACGAGCACCCTTATTAAATGCGATTATTTCAATCGTCTCTCCAGGTTGTTTTACCTTTTCACCAATCCATACATCTACACCTTGAAGAAGATGATATAAAATTTCAGGAATTGGAGTTGTGTATGGTAAAATAGCTGGACTTGGAGGAAGTGTTTTTTTCATCTTCATCACAGCTTTCTTATTTTCATCTACAATGCTATTGAAGATTCCATATCGTTGATCGTAAGGTACTATATCCATCATTTTTCGTTCGCGATTAACAGTAATATACTTCAAATAGGGTCCAAGTGAATCTACTGTATTATTGTTTGGAAAGAAGATGTACTCATAAAACACTCCAGCATACCTGAAACACTCTGTTCGTCTATTGATTTCTTCAACATAGTTTTCAGGAATACGATTACTAGCAGCACCTTGTTCTGAAGCGGCTTCTTCTGCTGTCAAACACGCAGGGTGTTCAATAATAGCGTCATCAATATTTGCAGCTCCATCCCAAGTAAAATTGCTATACTTGTCGGTCAACCAGAGATATTCAATAGGAAGTTGAATGATATTTGTATCTAAAATCTTATTCTTCATCGTAAACATCATTGACAATACACGATCTTCAGCTTTTTTATAGTTAGTTGGTTTATTGTTTGCTTGATTCCAGTCCTTTAGTAAACGAAACGCAGCAGGTGTATTTGCATAAAACATTGTACCGCCAGATGTTTCAAATATATATGGATCAAAACACTGCCAATCCTTGAATCGTATGTTTGTTCGTGGATCTGAATTCCAACCGTGTGCCATGAAATCTACACCTTGAATATCAAATATTTTTGGATACTTATGAACGAGCATATCACCGTCAATGTAGAGAACTCCTCTTCCTCCACACGATTCAAGTGCTTTTCTAATGAACATAGGTTTAGCATTAATCGCAGATTGATAGAACTTTGGCCAATTCAAAGTGAATTCAGGATATTCAACTGTTAAGTAGTTACAGTTAGCTGCTCTACACGCATTTTCCCATCTTTGAAGCATATCATTAAAAATCATAGGTTGTTCAACTAGTCCTCCATATTCAGGTTGTGTTCCTTCAGGAGCAAGGGGTTCTCTCTTATACTTTTCAATATATCGTTTTAAACCGTCTATCACATTCTCTTTATTAAAAAAATCTTTCAAAGTCATATTACGCTTAACTTTTGCTTCATTCCATTTTCTTTTGGTTTCTTCTGAGTTATCAATCGGTGTATTATCACGACCTGTGACTGCATTACGCAAAGGTCTGAATACATTTTGCATAAATTCTTTATATGAACGATCCGTTTCATCTTCTTCAAGTTCTGATTCTAACTCCTCTTTAGCTCTTTCTACATACATTTCTGGACAAGGCCATTGAGTGTTTGGATTTGGTTTACCATTGCCCCACCAATACGTAGCAACTACAAAACGACTTGCTGGATTAACAATCACAGGAACAAGTGGGTGTGCGTCTACAGCGGCTTGGGCATATTTGGCATCTTCTTCACCACCTCCACCACGTGGCGTCTTGCGACGTCTGGAGGGGATTTTTCTGGGGGTCTTTGGCATTATATTCTGAGAAGAAGTAGTTTTAGGCAGTTGAAGCAGGCAAGGGCATCAAACATAACTTAATATCGCCTAAATTCGCAATCACATATCGGATCATAATGAACCAGTCATTTTTCATATGAACTTCAAGATTATTTGATAGGTTAGAGCATTTTGTAAAGAGGACTAAGTGAGGTAGTGAAAAGGATCCACTCACAATCTCGGTGGACTCATTCTTGCTGACAGACATTTCAGAGGCTGCATCACCCATCGTAACAGTTTGAGAGGCAAAAGGACCTTTACATGAGAAAGTCAATGTATTACCGACATTTTTGATATCTACAGTTTTTGCAGACAACAATGTCATATCACGGCAGATCTTTTGAAAGTCCAAGGATGGCATTGTAACGCGAGCTGAAAAGACTGTCTCAGGCATCGTGATATCCGATTCATCACAATCAAGTAAGTTCAGACGGTACTTAATACGACGCCCCTTTTCACCATTCTCAATCGTGATGGTCAAATGATTAGATTCAGCACGAGAGACTGAAAAAGTAATTGTATCATCATTGGTTACGGTCTTCACAATACGATAGAAGTGATCCGTATTCAAACCCACGCTCAATTTGGACGCAGAGTTGTTATACTCATATTGCTCAAACTTGTTAGCGTGTAATCGCATATGTGTCAAGACTGTTCTGGAATTATCCATTGCAATCATTCGGATACCATCCTTATCAAATACAAGGTTCATCTCCACCAACATTGACTTCAGACCCTCGGCAAGAGTGCGTATGGGCGACGTCTGAACTGTCTTTGCAATTACAAGGTCGTCACTCATTTATGTATCCATGAGGCTCGGCGTCTAAGTTCTTCTACGCACCCGACCTTGAGAGGAGCTATTGCGACGTGTTTTGCTTCTCTTCAATCCAGCAGGAAGACAGCTCCAGAACTCACCCTTTTGGTTCATTCGGTAATTATATACATCATAACCAGGATAACACTTCTTCTTAGCAGCCCTAAGGCGTTGTTTCAGAGTCTTAGCCATTACTTCTTCACAAGAAAGGGAACTACTATCAAGACGCCCACAAGAATCAAGATAACAATGTCAATCGTTCTTACAATCTTTTTCTCTTTTTCAGGTAGAGCATCAAACTCTTTCATGTATTCAGGTGGTTTAGCCCAGCCCCACATCCATCCAAGCGCAGTGGGTTTCAACCGATCTTTACAATCGTAAATCATATCATACCATGCGAGCAGAACATATGCAACACATGCTAGTAAAAATGCCATAACAAACTGATGTTGCCATGCTTTGAAATGAGGCATCCAATAGACAACCAATACAAACGCAGAAAACACGAGGCATTTTGGATTCAATGCAAGGTGTGTTCCGAATAATCCGCCACCCATTACTTAGTATAGGTAATATAAATCAATGAATACATGCCTAATAATGCTTGAAATGCAATCATACGATAGGGGAATAATAAATCTGAAAGACGGGCAAATAATACTGTAAATGTAATCATCAATGCATCTGCTAATAAAATAGTCCATCCACCTTCATTTGCGTAAGATTTGAATACGTCAATCATTTCGTTCTGACCTTGGGGAACTCCTTGAATGACTACAGCATAAAATAAGATATCATGTAGCATCTGAACAAGAACTGCACCAATCACAAGTTCAAGTCCCATCACTCCTGGAAATAAGAATGTAGCCAAAAGGACTCCTAAGAACAAACTTAGAACATCTGCAGCTACAGCTGCTAATCCAAACTTTTCATACCATAAATTAAGTGCTCCTGTTGGAGGCAGAAACCACAAATGTCCACCAGGAACTATTTTGGTGAGAACAATAACTATAAAATCCACCCATAATGCTGCACTTAATAGAGAGATCAACCGCATTACTTGTTACGGCGAGTTTTTCCGTGAGCCATTCGTGATGACTTCTTACGAGAGACAATACGACCCCACTTATTCATCTTGAGATCTGCTTTGGTTAATCCACCTGTAGTGTGGTGAGCTGTTCCATGCATCACTTGAGCACGAGATCCGATTTGCTTGAGATGCATTTATATGATCTGTAGAAATAAATGGCTAAGGTCGCATTTGTATCCTTTGCAACAGGTATTTATATTGAAAAGCAAAAAAGGCTAGAGTTTTCAGTACGAAAATTTGGATATGATATTTTTACATATACTACCTTTGAATCTATTGGAAGTCCAACGCATGAAGAATCACCCTATGAGTTTAAACTTCATGCAATAAGGGCTGTTTATATGAAGGGATATGATATTGTGATTTGGTGTGATAGTATAATTCAACTACTCAGACCAATTACAAGTTGGATCCCTGAAATTGAAAAACGAGGAGTATATCTACAAAAAGATGGTCATAGACTAGGTAACTGGGCAAATGATCGTGCACTTGAAGAGTTTGGAGTTAAACGAGATGATGTAATGGCGGAAGGTACTACAATCTATGCATGTGTAATGGCATTTGATTTTAGACATCCAATTACTAAGCGTTTTTTGTATAGGTGGAAGCAATGTGCAGATAAGGGACTTTTTCGAGGAAAATGGAATAATAAAGATAGAACTGAAAGTCAAGATCCTAGATGTGAAGGACATCGTCATGATCAAACATGTGCTGAACTAGTAGCTCGTGAACTAGAGATTAAAGTTGGACCTCGTGTAATGTGGATTGATTCTGAAGCTAAACCTGAACGATATTTTACATCTAGGAGATAAATTGAATCTTTCCAGTTCCAGACCAATGTCCTTGAGATGTTAAATCACTCTTAAACTCATTTGGAATCTTTGACCAGAAGTTACTTCTCATTCCTTCAAAGTGATGAATGTCATCGCAAATCAATATTCCTTTATAGTTATTATCACGAAGCCATTCATAAAAGATATATTCATCCTTACCTTCGTGTGGATCAATATCTAAAAAGATAAGAGGACTTGCAAGGATTCTTTCTTTCCAAAGTTCACGGTCAGGTGTATCGTTCACAATGTTAGCTAAATGATATACTATATTAGATCTTTCTGGAAGAGGATGTGAATGTACTAAATCAAATGAATGAACTGTATTAGTTTGATTAAATGCTAGTGCTAAAGCTGAAGCACCCATCCAAGTTCCTATATCAAAGATTTCCTTTCCATTGAATTCACTGCTCAACTTTTTAAGAAGATGGTAATGTTCTTGTCCAGGAGGACGATTGAATACAGATTTATTTAAAACACATCCAGTTAAATCCATTTATACATCTCAATGAGAAAACTTACCTTGTATAATCCCTCGGAATGCATCATCTGTATGTTGTTCTGAAATATGAGAGACACCTTTTTGAATTTTATATCCCTTTAATCTTCCTTCAGCAAGACCACAAGCAATGCAAAGGCCAAATACACGCTCTAATGAACCTGCTAAATGACGTGTTTGATTATTAAGAGCTGCAAGAAGTACATTTGTATCATGTTCTACAAAAGGCATAATATGAAGAAAGAATGAAGTTGGAATGATGAATGTATGATATAGAAAAATAGGATACTTTATGAGAACTTCAAATGTATGTGAAGTACCATAATATTGGTTGTAAGTATTCAAAAAATTACTTTCCCAAAACTGAATTGGAAACAGATTCCAAACATCTGTAATCACATATGGAAAATATCCATACACATGATCATCAACCAATAGAGTAGGTATGCTAGATCTAGCAAACTTCATATCATATTGTCCAAACCCTATAAACTTGGAAGTTAGATAACTTGGATTTCTATACAAGTGAAAGAAAACACTATTTTGATAAAAATGATTGATCTGAAGACCTGGATTATATAATCTCATTTGATGTTCGTAGATAATAGGGTAATTTTTCATTCTTAGAGGAATAGATTTAGGTATGGTTTCATTGACACCTACCCATATAAATGTTTTGAGTTCTTCATGTTGTAAAAACTCTCTTGTATTTTCAGGATACAATACCTTATGAAAGACTATATAAAACGCTAAAGGACGTTCCATTCTTATTCAAAAGATTATAACTTAAATCGACCATTCACAAGTATATGCCTACCAGATTTTGAAACAATACGGGAATTTGTATCTACAAACTCAGGTCCATCTACCCTTCCGCAGTAAAAATGATCCGTAAAAGGAAATGGAAATTCAACTACATATTCACCTCTCATTCCACGATTGTTGCTACAATGAACCAATAAGCGATTCTTTACACGATTGTAAATATATATTCCTAAAAAACTTTGATCTACACCATCTTTACCAAAACCAAGATCAATTGGATTATTCAAAAATATTGTAAATAATTCACGTATGTTAATTTCTGGAACTTTATGCATACCCCATAATCCTGCTAAGATATATGCACCATGTTCTTTATGATCTCGGATTACATGAGCAATAAACTGTGGCTTACTCAAAAAATCATTGATAGCCCAACGATCTTTCCAATGAACTCTACTGTCTGCATCGCGAACAAACATAGTTTCAACTTCAGGCTCATCAATTGCAAAGAGTCTTTCAAGACGATTAATAGTTCCTAGTTTTCCAGTATGTTTCAAAACTACATTTGAGTATTGAGAAACTTGTTGAAGAAACTCAGAGTCTACATCAGGAGATACATATAAATAGACCTTCCAATCTGAAAAATGATTTTGAATCAACTCAATATTTTGAATCATTGGAGTTGGATAGTATCTAGGATTTGGGGGCCCATATAAGCAAAAAGAAAATACTTTAACCATTGTAATGATCTCCGGAAAGAGTTTCGCAGATCGGTGCACTTGGATTTATGATCCACGATATAGAGAACGACCATTCTTACAATGGGGTTCACGACAAGGAGATTGGATATTCATTAACGGAGATTATTTAGATCAGTTTTTAAGTATTCGTCTTGCAACACCCAAACGATTCAATATAATCATACATAACTCAGATAAACCACTAGATGCAGAGAGATTCCTGAGAACTCTTCCACGCGCACTTCATATTTATGCGATTAATACAACTATTCATCATCAACAATTAACTACAATTCCTCTTGGATTTCTAGATAGAGATCTAGAGATTCTTCCAATGATTCGTCCATCTTCTGAAAGAAACATTGAAATCTATTCTAATTTTTCCAAAAATACAAATCCTAAAGCAAGAATGACATGTTTGCTAGCCTTTGAAGGAGATTCTCGAGTTGTTCGCAAGGAACCAAATGGACGAAGTCAAGATGAGTATTATAATGATTTATGTCATTCAAAGTTTGTATTGTGTCCACAAGGAACTGGTATTGATACACATCGGATTTATGAAGCCTTAGCATGTGGTGCTACACCTGTTGTTCTTCACAGCACACTAGATCATTTGTATGAAAAACTACCTATCTGTATCTTAAATTCATGGACAGATCCAATGTTTGTTCCTCAAGGAACTGTATCGTTAAACATTCAGTCTTTTCTACGATGAGCTGGATTAATCCATATTTCATTATGAGCAAATGTTCCAGTAAACTTAAAACCGTTAGCAATCAAAATATCATTGCATTGTTTCTTGCGTTCGGGAGTTTGTATTTCAATACAAATAAGATAGACAGGAATAGACCAATCCATTGTCTCAAGTGCTTCATATTCAGATCCCTCGACATCTAGTGACCAAAAATCAATACGTTTGATATTTGTTTTATGTAAAATAGTATCAAGCCGTATAGATGGAACTTTAATAATTTCAGTATTTTCATCATGCCATCCTTTAAAGAATTCTTCTGTTGTATTTGACTTTACAGAACCTACCGCATAGTTTTTATAAAATTCTACTTCTCCTTCTTCTTTAGAAATTGCATAAGGAATATTGATGGTCTTTGTACGGTTTTTACAAAGTTCCTTAAATAAAGACGGATTAGGTTCAATCAAAATACCAGTCCAATTTAGTATATCTTCAAAAAATTTAGTGTTTGAAAATGTTATACCATCATATGCACCCATCTCTAAAAAGACACCATTATGAAATGAAGGAAAAAACTGTTTATGAATATACCAATCTTCTAACATTTGTCCATAATATCTATGTATCTTAGTAAAATTTAAAAAAGATAACTTCATTACTTACACATCAAGAGTTTATAATCGTAATAATGAGTTCAACAGCTATCATTACTGGAATAACAGGTCAAGATGGTTCATATCTTGCTGAAATGTTACTTGAAAAAGGTTATAATGTTATTGGTTTAGTGCGGCGTTCCTCTACACCAACAACAGGTCGTATTGCAGAACTTTTGGATCATTCAAACCTTAAAATTGTTCAGGCAGATATGGGTGATTCTACATCGATTATGAATGTATTTATTCCATTACGTGATGCAGAACGTATTGAAGTGTACAACCTTGCAGCGCAATCACAAGTTCATACTTCTTTTACTCAACCTGAGTACACTGCAGAAGTGAATGGGCTTGGACCACTTCGTATACTAGAATCAGTTCGCAGATTAGGACTTGCTAATAAGACACGATTTTACCAAGCATCTACTTCAGAGTTATATGGTAAGGTAGTTGAGGTACCTCAGTCTGAAACAACACCCTTTTATCCCCGTAGTCCATATGGTATAGCAAAGTTATATGGATATTGGATCGTAAAGAACTATCGTGAAAGCTATGGAATGTTTGCATGTAATGGAATTCTCTTTAATCACGAATCTGAGCGAAGAGGTGAAGACTTCATTACTCGCAAAGTAACTACTTCTATCGCAAAACTCTATTCAGATCCTACATTTACTTTGGAAATTGGTAACATGGATGCCCAACGTGATTGGGGGCACGCACAAGATTATGTATACGGAATGTGGCTGATGCTTCAGCAAGACGTTCCGAATGACTTTGTATTAGCAACAGGAGAGACTCATACTGTTCGTGAATTTGTAGAGTTAGCTTTTAAAGCAGCTGGACACTCAATTACTTGGTCTGGATCTGGAGTAGATGAAATAGGAAAAGATGAGACAGGTCGTGTTGTGGTTCGTGTAGATTCAAAGTTCTATCGACCAGCTGAAGTAGATCTACTTGTTGGAAATCCTACTAAAGCAAATACTGAACTAGGATGGAAACCTAAGATAAGCTTTCAAGAGTTAGTAGAGCGAATGGTAAAAAATGACCTCATGAAAAGTCATAATGTTGTATAACATTTCCAGTTTCACGATCATAGCAGATTTTAACACTTGCATCTAATGGACGTAACTGTGAAGCCAATGTATAAAACGAACTATTGACTAAGTGAAGTTCTATAGCATGTTTGATTGTATCACTATAATGAAGAAATGGTTGATTTACAAACTTCTCAGCAAGTGTATGCCACGGATGATCTGAAGAGTACTGATTTACATTTGGATCGATTGTTAGAATTTGATTTATATTCCATGTAATGATAGGAGTTGTTGTATCTGATGATTTTGTTTGTACAAAAATGTAAGACATATCATTCAAAAAAGAATATAGTAAAATTGATCTTGAAGATTTAGGTAAATAAAAATATGTGTGTCTTATTGACGGATCAATGTTTAAATCTCGGTAGAAACAATTTGGAATATCATTAACATCATTACGTGGTAGAGCAAATAATCCACATCTAAAAACAGTTTTGTAGAATCCATTAGGAATGATCATACATTCTCCACGAACTGTAGCTGTAGGAAAAACTGTATAATAATATCTATCATAAAACATAGGTAATGTAAAAACTTTAATTTTTAGATTATCTATATACAATTCACTCAGTGTTTTTAGATTATGAGGTAAACAAGGAATATAGAACTTATCATAATTTATAGAAAGATATTGAACTGCACCAACTAACCAAATTTGATCTCCAAGACCTAAATGTCCTAAAAATAATGCATTTCTAGAATCATCTTCTAGTTTCTTTATTCTTAGATCATGACCAAGTGTTCTAAGCATTATAGAAATATAATGAAAAATTATACTCAGAAATAATCATAATATTTATACTTTATACAAATTAATCGTATGATGGTGGTGGACAATAAAACGCATAGGGTTCTGGATTCATCTTCTTGAAGATTTCAAGATAACTAATTCCATTAGATCGGATTGTTTCCAAGCGATCCATATCTACTAGCTCTGGATTTACCCACCAATCTTCAAACGGCCCATACTTATCAGTAGGAGTATCAGGCATAACAACATCTGCGCATAATAAAACATATCCCATAGCAGTGAGTTTTTGACGAAGATAATCCCGAAGTTGAGTTCCAAGATGATACTGATCATGTTCAATAGTCATACATGCAAACTTAAGTTGATCAAATGGAAAACGATCAAACGCAATACGTGTTGCATAGTCTACATCAAATGAGATATAGTCAATTGTTCCTTTCAAAAATGGAAATTGTTCCAAAGTTGTAGTCCAATCAATTGTGGTTACATCTGCGTGTAAAAAAGGATTATTTCTCTTCTGCTTGAACTCTTCACCAAAATCTTGATAATCAATTGAAAGACCTGTCCATCCTTCAAGTTCAAGTGTTCTTGTATTGTTATGATAGGTTGGACGAAATGATCCAAGATCTAAATAGGTTCCTTTACGACCTACTACATGTCTCGCAAAAACATCTTGACCTGCTTGACTTAAGCAAAGAACTGGCATTATATATCATCATTCTCAACGATGTAAATCTATATAACTTTTAAACTTGAAATCAATACTCTTGTATGAACTTCAGGCGTTGAATCTAAAAAGTTTGGAAATGGTCTTAATTTACATGGGCGATCAAATGAAAATGTATCATAATCAAATACAACCGAATATAACTCTGGAATATGCATGTACGGATCTAAATCAAGTTCAATTAAACAATGTTTATCACCAAAACTTTTCTGTTCTTTTAGAGTTGAGTTTTCTGCAGTATTAATAAGTCGTTTTACACGAAATCGTTTTCGGTTTAAGTCAAATATACGTTCTGAAACCGCTGGAAATGTAGGATCTATTGGATTAAGTATTTCAGTCAAATCCCATATTTCTTCATTAATTTTCTTAAGAAAGGCGTACTCAAATGAGTATCGTTCCTTAATTTTTATTATTGAATCTAATGCCAATAATTCTTTTTGAATTGCCAATTGCTTATCTGGATGTGTGATACGATCTTTTTTTATTTCAAGAATTGAAAACTTATCAACTGCTTCGCCTGTAGAAACTTCCAGCAACATTATTGATTACTGGGCAAATCTTCAACAATCTCAAACGTAGGAAGAGGAAAGATAAGTTTACCTCCTGCTCTCAAGAAAGCAGATTCTCTTGCAATGATCTCTTCTTTAAAATGCCATGGTAGAACTAACAAATACTCTGGAGGCGAAGCTCTCATGGTTTCTTCACTAATGATTTCAATACCTGTAGAAGTTGTGCGTCCAACCTTTTCTAGATTTCTTTCAACAGCATACTTGATTTCATTTGGACCAATATTTGCATACTGTAACAAGCAGTTACCCTTTGTAGAGGCTCCGTATACATAGGTTGTTTTCTTTGTATCCAAATGTGCTTTCAACTTTGCAATCTCAGTATCACATCGTTTCATAAATGCACTATAGGTATCACGATCGGATAGATGAAATTCTTGTTCTAGAAGACTTTTAAGAGTTTGAGCATCTTCAATCCAGTTAGATTTCTGTTTGGCAGCAAAGACTCGCATACTTCCACCATTACACTCATTCAAGCTAATACGAATGATCTTAAATCTTGATTTATTCAATATATTTTGAATCTGACGAATTCCGTAGTATTCAATATGTTCATGACAAATTGTATCAAAGCTATTCCTCTCTAACATAGTCTTTACATAACTTTGCTCAAACGTCCAAATTCCAGTATCATCAAGAACTTCGTAGACATCTTGTGCAAACTGAACTGGATCCGGTAGATCATAGAACATTGAGATAGAAGACACTACTTTGTATTTGAAACCAAGTGGTAAGATTGCTTCCTTTGTGAAATAAGTAGGCTTTAAGATCATATCAGTACTATAATACTCAGCAAATTGACTTCCAGTTGGATCACAACCAACTCGTATAAGAGTTGAAGGATACATATGTAGCAATGTTGCGTCATTGCTTCCAATATCCAATACCGCATCACATTCTTTAAGATCGATTAATGATACAATTTCATCATTATATGCTCGAAGATGTGCTCTCATTGTTGCACTAATTCCTGAACGGTAGCCATACATGTGCTCGTACATATCAGATCCTGCTACTAGATCACGAAGTTGAACTAATCCACAAGTCTTACACATCATTAATGTCATAGGTGTAGTAGGTGCAGGGGGTTCGCCTATCTTTGGAAATCTAGAAGTAATTACTTGATTTCCAAGATTGATAACATCTTGACATGTATCAGTTTTGCAAATACGACAAGCCATTTTATCTAGATCAACATCCCGCTCTTTAAACTTCAAAATTAAACTGGAGTTCCAACTTAATTTTTTGGTTTTGGTTTTCTTGGTGTTTTGTTGTTTAGTTGCTGTATGCTAGGCCGCCCATGCCTGACATGACTCGCAACACATTGTAGTTGACTGCATAAACTCGCACCTGAGCAGTTCGGCCACCTCGGACGGTGTTGACTGAGACCGTGAGCTGGAGGGTTGCCTTGTCAATACGGGAGAAGTTGCAAGTACCTGATGGCTGGTGCTCCTCTGGCTTGAGCGCGAAGGAGTACACATTGATACCTTGAGCAGGTGTTCGGCTGTGGTGCTGGAATGGCTGCACTCGGGAGAAGTATCGGCCCTCACGCTCAGTGAATCGGTCTTGGCCGTTGAGCTGGAGCTTGGCAACTTCAACTGGGTTCTTACCCTCGCACTTGACTCCAGATTGGAGGATAACTTTTGCGAGGAGGTAGTTGGTCGTGTCCTCAAAGACAATTCCTTGTGTCTGAGTTGTAGTAGAGTCCAACCAAGAAGCACCAGCGAGTGATGGACCAGGACCTGGTGCACCAAGACCTTGAGTGAAATAAGGACCTGAAGCACCATCACCAAGGAATGTAGGAACTGCTGTTCCAGAAGAAGCCAAAGAACCTCGTGCGAGCACATCCATCACGATACCCTCAGTGCTGAAGTCATCAGTGTAGTTGAATGGCTGGCATCCGTTGACCTCAACAATGAACTCTGCGTTAGGGGTACAGTCAACGAATGAATCTCGTTGAACAACCCAGACGAGCTCCTTAACCGGGTGGTTGAAGTTGAGCTGGATCTTGTTGGAGGAGGAGGTGATGGACTCAGCACCAGTGAACTGGAGCTGCTCAATCAAGTACTCGTGAGTCTGCTGGGCAAATCGGCGTCTCTCCTCGGTATCAAGGTAGATGTAGTCAATGTAGAGAGAGGCAGCAGTCAAGGACTGGATGCTGGTAGGAGGAGCTGTGTTGCTGCTAACCAACTCATAGTAGGTGCAGTTGATCCATTGCTCGAACTCAATGTTGATACGGACCTCGTGGTACTGGAGTGCAATGAGAGGGATTGCAAGACCAGGGTTGCGGCAGAACCAGAACTGGAGAGGAATGTAAAGAGTTCGGGCTGGTGTACCGGCACGAGGAGCACAAGAGTTGGTGAGCTCAGAGCCAGCGCATGAAGCATCCAAGGCATAACCACGTCTGTCCTTCATCAAGACAAGGTCGTGGGTATTTCCGAGCATGTCATTGAGAGCCTCAATGGTACCTTGGTCCTGAGAGAGCTGAGTCCAGATCTGCATCCAGTCACCATACTGTCTGTCAATTCGTTGACCACCAATCTCAAGCTCAACTGTCTTGATGAGACGGTGACCAATGAAGTTGAGCCATCGGAATCGGTTAACCTGTGTGACAGATGTGAAGTCAACTGCAGGTAGAACGACTTGGACATAGGTGCGGTACATCAAGTCCGCGTTACGGTTGATGACTGCAGTCACACGCTTGTTGAAGTCGGCCTGGCCGTTGAAGGTAACTTCAATGGACTCCATAGCGAAGTTTGTATGACGCTTGTAAAGCACCTTCCAGAAAGTGATCTGGGGATTACCAGAGATGTAGATGTCCTGCGCACCGTAGCTGACAAGTTGTAAAAGACCGCCTCCCATTTTGTTTGCTTAAGCACGAGAAAAATTATTTACAGGGTAGGGCGACGCGTCCATAGGAACACTTGTGACGCACCAAACTGCGACATATAGATGTCAATAGTGTGGGTTGTTATTTATGACCGTTTGTGATGACGACGAGTTCTTCGTCCTCCGTATAACTTAGAACCAGTTTTGCGTAGAGACCTTCGTACTTCTTGCATATCATGTGCACCTTCATTAGATCCTGTAGTATAATTTACAGGAACTTCATCTCCACCCCGACGGAGACGGCGCATGCGACGTTGTCTACGACGAGTAGCTTGTTTCATTGTTTAGTGATTAGAATTTAAGCCTTGCTGAGGAGGTGAGCCTTCTTTGCACGGGCACGGAGAGTGGACTTCTTGCCAGATGACTTGAGTCCGTGGGACTTTAGAACGCGCTTCAAGGCCTTGGCTGAAGGACCCTTGCGAGTGCCTCGGCGTCCAGCAGTTTGTCCTTCTCCCATAGCAGGTGTAACAGAGTTTCCAGCGGGGGTAGTGTGTCCAGGCATTTTGTTTTAAGCTGAGACAAACTTTCAGGATGAACGCGACAATTAAAAAATGGACCCCATCGGAATTGTCGCTATTGTTGGAATTTTAGTAGTTGGAGGATGTCTTGCATGGCTACTTAGAAAGGATACAAATAGATTTAAGTCTGAAATGATAAAATCACCCTCTCGTGAAAGTTTGAATATAATGGTTCAGACGGAGGATCCTATTCCAGTATCATCGTAAAATATTCATCATATAAACTAATGGCAGAAAACCTCAAAGGGGCTGTTCAAAATATAGGAAATGCTACAACAGGTGCTCTTGAAGTTTCTACACGAGCAGTAGACCAAAGTGTTAAACTTGTTGGAACTGCTGTAAATCAAGGAGGTGTAGTTGCAACTGCAGCAGTTGAAGGTGCGGGTGCAGTAGCTACATCTGCGATTCAAAATAGTGCTGAGGTTGCAACTGCTTCATTAACTGCAGCGAAAGACATTAGTAAAGTTGGTCTCAAAACTACAACAAATGTTGTATCAAGTGCAGGAGAGATCACATCAGCGGCTGCAAAAACAACAGCAAATGTTGCGAATGTAACATTAGGAACTGTAGATATTGTTGCAAAGGACGCAAACAAAACAGTTCAATTGACTAGTGCACTTGCAACTGGTCTCACAAATAATGTACTTGAGGGTATTACGAATATGAATCAGGTTCTTGGTGGTGTAGGTGAGAATCAGTTTATTGCTATTCGAAATAGCCAAGAGTCAACTAAAGCTGTTCTCAAAAGTGGAATTGGAACCAGTGCATCCACTAAACAAAAGCTAGACATTGAGTTCAATAAGTTTGTGAACAATATGAAATCATCTATTAAACAACTTGTTAAACTTCAATCGTCAAGTATTAACTCAGTTCGTGTATTTATTGTTAAATTCTATTGTACTGGAATGTTTGCCCGATTATTTCGTTCTCAATGTCCTCCTAAATCTCAGACTGATCTAGCAAAAAATGATTTGATTAAGTATTCTCGGCAGTTACAGGTTCTCTCAACTACACTTATTGGAAACTTTGACAAGTTAGCAGTTGATGCTCAATCTAAAATCAAACTGATTCCAATTACAGATACATCTTCTATCTTATCATCGTATAAGGCGATTTTTGAAGAATATTGTGGGAAAGTTGCAGCTGCAATGGAAACCTATACTTCTTCTACTAATGTAATTCTTGAGAAGCATACTGCTCTATTGAAAAAAGTAACAGATGATGAAGTTGTAGGTGCTCGTCGTAAACGAACTCGTAGAAGACGTTCTCGTAAGGCTACTCTAAGATCATTTTAGGTGTGATATGCATTGCTTCCAACTCTTGCATCCATAGCTTCATCGCGTAAGGAATGGTCTTCATTACGAAGTCTGTCTTATTTCCACAAGCACCGCATGAGTAGATCCCCTCAACTGGATTCACAATTGCAAGAGTACCACATGTCTTACATAGTCCCGTCTTGAACGGGTCGGAAACATCCATCAGACGCTCCTTGGTAAACACCGAGATGCCGTGTGATAACATACAATCTCTTTCCATCTCACCTACACGCAATCCTCCATCACGAGACCTACCTTCACAAGGCTGACGGGTAAGTGATACAATCGGTCCTCTAGCACGCGAATGCTTCTTGTCAATCACCATGTGCTTAAGACGCTGGTAGAAGGTAGGACCCATGAAGATTTCTGCTTGCATCATCTCTCCAGTCTGTCCATTGTAGAGGATCTCATTACCATAAGGATGCATGCCCATATCGACCATGTGTTTCTTCAAGTCTTCCACCTTCAAGTGTGAATAGGGAGTTCCATCACCGAGTGTTCCCTTGCGAACACCAATCTTACCAAAGATGTTCTCCATCAGCTGAGCAATCGTCATACGAGATGGAACTGCATGAGGGTTCATGATGATGTCCGGTCGCAATCCAGCTGCAGTGAAGGGCATATCTTCTTCTTCCATCAACATTCCAATGGTTCCCTTCTGACCGTGACGAGAAGACACTTTGTCACCGATCTGTGGAATACGCTCAGAAACCGTACGCACTTTGATGAATGGATATCCATCTGAGTTCTTGTCCTGCCAAACTCCATCAATACGACATTGTTCAGAGTTCTTGTGAGTTGTAGATGCATCTCTGAAGGCATAACCAGCAGCATCGTTTCTTAGGTTCACAACTTTGCCGATCAGGACATCGTTCTCATTGATGATTGAGTTAATGATTGGTAGACCATTGTCTGAGATCGCTGCATAACTTGTATTCTTGTACTTACGAGTATTGTGTTTCATAGGCTTCATGAACTTTTCTTCACGACCCGATGTAACATTACGATGTTCTTCATCCTTGTACATTCCATAATAGAGACCACGGAAGAATCCACGCTCAACTGCAGATTTATTCATAATCACTGAGTCCTCTTGATTGTATCCACCATAGCAAGCGATCGCAACAATCGCATTCATTCCAAACGGCATTTCGTGCATCTTCAGAATGTTCATAGCTCGGGTCTCTACGATCGGACGAGCAATGGAGCAGAGAATGTAGGCATTCTTGTCAAGACGCTTTGCAAAGTTTCCTGCATAGACACACATGGCCTGCTTACCCATAGCTGATTGATAGGTATTACGAGGAGACTGATTATGGTCTGACAAAGGAATCGTAGATGCCATATGTCCTACGATCAGAGATGGATGAACTTCATGATGTGTATGGGAGCTTGTCATATGTTCACGGCTCATTGCGATCCTTAAGGTCTCTGTCTCAGATGAATCAATGTAATCCATTGCAGAAGTACACCATTCACTCCAATCCGATGTATTCTTTGGAGTCTTTGCGTCTGCTCTGAACACAGGTCTTACACATCGTCCTCCATCAGTCTCAATTGAGATGCTGTTCATCAATGTATACCAGGCAATTGAGATATGAGGATGAATACGGCGAGTTTGCTTAGCAGTTCTTAAATTGGTAACAAGACCATAAGGATCTTTAGTGTAGCCTACAATTACACCATTTAATGTAACAGAAGCGCCTTCATAGACTCGTGGACTATCAATCCAGACGATATCTTTCCAATCTTGAAGGTAGTGAAGCACTGTAGTAGAAGGAACATGTTGAGTAATTGAGGTCAGTAAGCTCATGTTCTTCACAATACCTACTGAATGACCTTCTGGAGTTTCAACAGGACACATGAATCCCCATGAAGTACCATGAAGCTTACGAGGTGCCAAGAGCTTACCTGATTTTTCAACAGGTGTTTGAATGCGTCTCAAATGACTTAGCGTAGCAGCATAGGACATACGAGCTAATACTTGAGAAACACCAACTTTAGTTGCATTGGACATAGTTGAAGATGCACCAAGTCCTTGAACTGTAAAGTTACCTGTAGCAAGAGCCTGTTTCAACTTACCTTCAATCGCTGAGAGTTTCAGGATTTTGTAAAGATTATTGACATTGAGAATTTCCATTGGACGAGGACCTCCTTCTCCTCGTTTCCAAGAGTCATTATTGACTTCTTGTACAAACTCATTGCGAGTATCATTGCAGACCTTTTGGAACAACTGTCTGAATAGATGTGTCAACAGGGCACCTGTAGTTACCACACGCTTATTTGGATAAGCATCACGATCATCGAGTGGAATTTGTTTACAGTAGGTTAGCAGAAGACGCCGAATCATAGCGCCCATCAGCATAACCTTTCGAGAGTTGTGGATCGGCGTAGTCGTCAATTCACCTGCGAATCGTACATGAGGTAGAAACTCAGAGTTCAAGAGTTGACGAACATATGCACACTTGTCTTCTTGATTGGTTCCGTATTGAAGGTGATTTGTCAAGTACTGAATGGCTTCTTGTTGAGTGAAGATACCGAGTTCAGATGCATCACGGAATGATGCAGCCAATAGTTCAGTATGTGTATCATCTTCATCAGATCCCCAAACAATTTGTGTGATTGCCCGATCTGTTAGGACACCCAATGCACGGAAGTAGACAACCACTGGAATATCTTCACGAAACCTAGGAACGCAAGCAGTTAGTGGATTTCCGAATCCATTGAACTTGGAACTCAGACGAATCTCTAGTTTCTTGGGAGGCATTGTGAACGATTCATGTAGAGACTTGATCTCAACTGAATGCGTGTGTTTAGAAGCTGACTTCTTGTTCTGGAAGATCATGATACGATTATCAGCAACCTTCTCTTGACAAAGAATGGTTCGTTCAGATCCGTGAATGATGAAATATCCAAGAGGATCGTGAGCACATTCGCCATATTCTGCAAGGCTCATTGGATAGTCCTTCAACAGACATAACGAAGATCCAAGCATCACTGGAAGTTTTCCTAATGAAATGCCTTCAAATACATGTGACTCTTCATCATAGGTATCCAATAATGGACCCTTGTAGGTTCGTGCAATAAATCGGATATCCACATACATTTGTGCTGCATAGGTGAAGTTACGAATACGGGCTTCCATAGGCAACATAGGCTTTACTCGTCCAGTAGCTTCTTGAATACGGGGCTTGATATAGGAAATGTTCTCAAAGGAAAGCTTAAACTCATATTTGTATTTCTTGAGTGTCTCATCTTGTTCGTGCCACACGGTTATTGGAGGAGTGGATTGAATAATCAAGGGAATCTTGTGTCGTACAAAATCCTCATAGGAATCAACTTGATGATCTACCATTCTTCTCACACCATTACTAAAGTACGCGCGAACTGCATCCCATTCATTCATGGTATATATGTGGGGTCGCTACTCTGTAAATATAAGTATCCGTTTTGTATAAGCGATGACCGGAGTCAAAATTCAAAAAGTAGACCATATTGAGCCGGAGGTTCATAAACCAAATCGTCATAAATCTATGAGAACCTATCCACGAGGTGTGATGAAAGGAACCCGCAAGTCGCGCGGAGGGTCTGAATTTGTAGGTGTCAAAGATCCTGCAAAGCCACCCCCTTCTAGAAAAGGAACTTTACGAATTCTTACCAAGAAAGGAGCTGAAATGCGAAGAAATACGATTAAACAATCTATTCGATCCATGACAGACGCCGGAGTTCGTGTCGCATTGAAGAAGTCTAATATTACTGTAAATCCTAAGACACCACCTCACATTGCACGAGAGATTCTAGAAGGGGGTATGGAATCCGGAATGATTGTCGCTAAGTAAAGTAATGACGTCCATATGGGGCCCTCTAGGTTGGATGACCTTACATTCTGTAGCTTCTTGTTATCCGAACACACCTCTTCCATCTGAAAAAACTCTGATGCAAACTTGGTTAGATATGTTTCAATCTACGATTACTTGTCCAAGTTGTCGTGAACACTTTGGAACTGCATTAGGATCCTACCGCAGGATATATCCTCAAATGCTAAGTTCTCGTGAAGAGTTTTTACTAGCTACTTTCAGACTTCATAATTCAGTTAACCGAAGACTCAATAAACCTATTCATTCATCTGTAGCAGCGTGTTTTGAACAATTACGTAACAATATGAAAACACGAACAGCACGTGATTATCGTATTGCATATATCAATCATATTCAGCGTTTTTGGAGAACTATGCAAGATGCTTCTGGAATGGCTGCTCTTAGAAAGATAAACGAAATGCGAAAAATTGAAAATGAGTATTTACAGAGACATGAAAACAACTTTGAAATAATTATATCTGAAAATATAGTTGTTCTTCTAAATCATTCTCTAGATGATCAAACGGAGACACCAAGTCCTGTACGAATTGATACACGTTCTATTCCACAAATTGGATTTAACGGAGGTAGATTTCAGTTAAGACGATGAGTTTTGATACATGTAAGTGGAGTCACAGGATTCCATGGAAGAGATATATAAGGATCTGTTTCCCAAGAGTACGCTTTCATCCACATATGTCTTGAATCAGGTCCTTCATCGTAGAGTTCATCTGGATAGACACCTCTTCCTGGAAGAATGAAATCCAATTGATCTTTGATTCCAAAAGGCGGAGTTGGATGTTCCCATGTGAAGTCTAAGGTTCTCTCTTCCTTTTCAGTGACTGATGAAAACAAAGGTGCTTCTGGGTAAGGGTAATACCAGCACCAATCTAAGACATCGGATGTTTTGAAATAGTGCAATGTCCATTCAAATGTCTTTTCATACGCGTATTCAACTTTAGTCCAATCTAGAACTCCATCCATCAAATGAAGAGCCATACGACTTTCAAGAGCATGACCATCTTTTGCAACGAACTTACGATCTACATCTTTGGCTCTTTTTAGAATGACTTTGAGTTCATCTTTAACAGCTCCTTTCAATGTGTTTTTTTTAATGAAATGAACTGCTCGTGAATATCCGTCTTCTCGCAATGAAAACATTGCAAGGTTAGGCATGAAATCATTACCAAAGCAAAAGATACACATATGAACCCAGTCATCAGGATCTATAGGCAATACTTTACATAATGCACTGATATCAAATGTTGAATACCCTGAATCTCGGTTTTCACGAATGAGTTTGATTGATCCAAGAGATGACTGAGCAACAGAAATCAATACTAAATCAGCATCCATTCCGTAGATAAGAATATCTTGACGTTCAGAGGGCTCCATCGCTTGAAGCCACTTGAAGATCTTGTGTTCTCCTTCACCAGGTTCATCGGTTCCAGAGAGAATACAGTCAGGAAAGCAGAATCGTAATGTGTCTTCCAATTCAATCATAAACGGAGTTCCAGGTGAGATTTGGTGTTTATCAAAAAGAGAAGGTTCAGGTTTCTTCATACGACGATATCGTTGTTGAACAATCTTTGCATAGGGAACCAATCCATCCAACGCAATCAACACTTTCTTTCCACAGGCTACATCCCGTAAGAAGTTCCGTAATGCTACTACGACACTTCCAATGGGGTTCTCAGGTTTCAAATAGGTATGAATAAAAGCATTAAAATCCAATCCTAATACTTGGCAATCTAAACGCATATTTCCAACCTCTTTTTGAATGTGTTTATGTTTTCTTAAGAGCGACGCAACGTAGTACGGTATGCCCATCTCTTCTTATGAGTTTTACGATGTTTAAGTCTCCTTCCGCTCTTCTTCAGTTGATTACGCAATCTTAAT
>Ga0164295_10000936_pt1 | contig 24225 bp, 23 predicted proteins | sample GEODES006metaG_FD_111798 | JGI IMG/M metagenome (GOLD analysis project Ga0164295, IMG submission 111798) | Oligotrophic lake water microbial communities from Sparkling Lake, Wisconsin, USA - GEODES006 metaG | ecosystem: Environmental > Aquatic > Freshwater > Lake | place: USA: Sparkling Lake... | reverse complement strand
GGCCGAAGGGCTGGAGATTTTGCTGGCGCTCTGGGATGACGGCAGCGTCACCGCGCTGAACGGCCATGTGGACCTGGGTACCGGCCTGCGCACCGCACTGGCGCAAATCGTGGCCGAAGAACTTGACGTTGGCCTGGACCGCGTCCACATGGTGCTGGGCGACACCACACGCGCGCCCAACCAGGGCGGCACCATCGCCAGTGCCTCCATTCAAATTCATGCGCAGCCTTTGCGCGCCGCAGCAGCTCAGGCACGGGCCTGGTTGCTGGCACGCGCAGCGCAACAACTCAACACCGATGCGGGGCAATTGCAGGTCCGCGACGGCGTCATCGGCGTGGCCGGCGCACCGGCAGACAGTCCGTCTATCACCTATGGCGAATTGTTGACAGGACAGCACATCGAGCTGACGCTGGCCCTTGGCACGCCGCTCAAGTCGCCTGCCGATTACCGCGTGGTCGGCACCAGTGCGCCCCGTGTGGACATACCGGCCAAGGCCACCGGCGAGCTGGTGTTTGTGCACGATATGCGCGTACCCGGCATGCTGCACGGCCGTGTGGTGCGTCCGCCTTACGCCGGCGCCGATCATGGCGACTTCATCGGCAACACGCTGGAGTCGGTGGACGAATCCTCGATTGCCCACATTCCCGGCATCCGCAAGCTGCTGGTCATCCGTGACTTTGTAGGCATCGTTGCCGAACGCGAAGAACACGCCGAGCAGGCGCTGCGCGAGTTGCGTGTTCGCTGGAAAGTCTGGCCGGGCTTAAGGCCCATGGACGACCTGGCCCAGGCCTTGCGCAACAACCCTTCGACACGGCGCACGCTGGTGGACGATGGTGATGTCAATGCTGCCTTGGCCGACGCTGCCCAAACGCTCAGCCGTGACTACGTCTGGCCCTACCAGATGCACGCGTCCATCGGGCCCTCGTGCGCGCTGGCCGACTGGCAAGCCGACCGCCTGACAGTCTGGACCGGTAGCCAGAGCCCGCATGTGCTGCGCGCCGATTTGTCGCGCCTGATGGGCCTGCCCGATGTGCAGATTGATGTCATCCGCATGGAGGCCTCGGGCTGCTACGGCCGCAATTGCGCCGACGATGTGACGGCCGACGCCGCCTTGCTGTCGCGCGCGGTCGGCCAGCCGGTGCGTGTGCAGCTCACGCGCGAGCAAGAGCACGCCTGGGAACCCAAGGGCGCGGCCCAGCTGATGCAGGTGCAAGGCGGTTTGAATGCCGATGGCTCGGTGGCCGCCTACGACTTTCAGACCAGCTACCCGTCCAACGGCGCGCCCACGCTGGCCCTGCTGCTCACGCGCACCGTTGAGCCGGTGGCGCAAGCCTTTGAGATGGGCGACCGCACGGCGCGCCCGCCTTACGACTATGCCAATTTGCGCGTGGCCGTCAACGACATGGCGCCCATGGTGCGCGCCTCCTGGCTGCGCGGCGTGTCGGCGCTGCCCAATTCCTTTGCGCACGAGTCCTACATCGACGAGCTGGCCACGGCCGCCGGCGTAGACCCTGTCGAGTTCCGCCTGCGCTACCTCAGCGAGCCGCGCGCCGCCGAGCTGCTGCGGTTGACGGCCGAGCGCGCCGGCTGGAAGGAACACACGCAGCCTGGCGGTCAAAGCGCGCCGGAGCAGGCCCCCGCAGGCAGCGACCCGGACGTGCTGCATGGCCAGGGCGTGGCTTACGCGCGCTATGTGCACAGCAAATGGCCCGGCTTTGGCGCGGCCTGGGCTGCCTGGGTGGCCGATGTTGAAGTCAACCGCAAAACCGGCGAGGTGCATGTGCGCCGCGTGGTGGTCGGGCATGACGCCGGCACGCTGATCAACCCGGCGGGCGTGCAGCAGCAGATTCACGGCAATGTGCTGCAAACCACCAGCCGCGCCTTGCACGAGCAAGTGCAGTTCAAGCCGGCAGACAACACGGTGGCCAACCTCGAATGGGGCAGCTACCCTATCCTTAATTTTCGCGATGTGCCGGTGGTCGAGGTGGTGACCATGCCGCGGCCTGGCGAGCCGCCGCTGGGCGCGGGCGAGTCCTCGTCGGTACCCGGCACTGCGGCCATTGCCAATGCGATTTTTGATGCCACCGGCGTGCGCTTTCGCCAACCGCCCTTCACGCCGGAGGTGGTGCTGGCTGCGCTCAACCCGAACCTGAGCCCGACCCCGGCCGACGAAGTCAAGGCGCCACAGCCGGCACTGCAGGCGCCGCCGCCGGCCACGGCGCTGTGGCCGCGCCGCCTTGGCTGGAAATCGCGCAGTGCCGCCGTGTTGGGCGGCTTGCTCGGTCTGGCTGCGGCACTGGCGGGCTGGCGTTCAGCGCTGCCACCAGCCGGCCAGGGTGTTGGCACGGTGTACACGCAAGCGACCATCGAGCGCGGCCGGCAACTGGCTGCGGCCGGCAATTGCGCGGGTTGCCACACCGCCCCGGGCGGCATGCCCAATGCCGGCGGTCTGGCCATGCAGACGCCTTTCGGCCGCGTCTTCAGCACCAATCTCACCCCCGATGCCCAAACCGGTCTGGGCTTATGGTCTTATGCGGCCTTTGAGCGCGCCATGCGCGAAGGCATCTCGCGCGACGGACGCCACCTCTACCCGGCTTTTCCATTCACCTCGTTTGCCAAAACCAGCGACCAGGACCTGACTGCCATTTACGCCTACCTGATGGCGCAGCCGGCGGTATCGGCCCCCACGCCGCCGGCCGAGATGGCTTTTCCTTTTAGCGTGCGGCCCCTGATGGCCGCCTGGAACGGTTTGTTTCATGACGCCAAAACTTTTGTCCCCGAGCCCGGCCAAAGCGCTGAATGGAACCGGGGCGCTTACCTGGTCAACGGCCTGGGTCATTGCAGCGCATGCCACACGCCGCGCAATGCACTGGGCGCCGAAATCGGCGGTAAGTCCTTTCTGGCCGGTGCCATGGTCGATGGCTGGGAAGCTCCGGCATTGACATCGCTGTCACGTGCGCCGGTGCCGTGGACCGAGACCGAGCTGTACCGCTATTTGCGCCAAGGCCACACCGAAGCGCACGGCGTTGCCGCCGGCCCCATGGGCGATGTGGTCAAGGAACTGCGCCACCTGCCCGACGCCGATGTGCAGGCTATGGCCCGTTACCTGGCCTCCTTCAATGCCGCAGTCAGTGACAAAGACATCGCCGCGCAAGCACGTCAGGTGGTGCTCAGTGCGCAACAAGCCGAGCCCGGCCTGCGCAACGAAGGTCAGCGGCTTTTCAATGGGGCTTGTGCATCCTGCCACCATGACGGTGAAGGACCGCGTTTACTGGGCGTGAACACACCGCTGGCCCTCAGCAGCAATCTGCACAGCACCCGGCCCGACAACCTGGTACGCAATATCCTGGACGGCATCCGCACGCCGGCCAGCGCCGACATTGGTTTCATGCCGGCTTTCAGACACAGCCTGAGCGACGAGCAGATAGCAGCGCTGGCCGGCTACATGCGCAGCCGCTACGCCCCGGGCCAGCCGGCCTGGCCGGACATAGCCCAAACAGTCTCCCGCCTGCGGGCCTTGCCGCCAGCCCACTGACATCAGAGACAACGCAGATCAGGCTGCTGCCTGGCGCAGCGCTTGCCAAAGCGGCGAAGATCGTCGACTTTGGGCACACTGGAGCGCGGGTTTTCATGTAGTGCGTACTACATTACTTGGTGTAGTATGCACTACATGAAAATTTTATTGGCTATTGAGGTAGCGCAATTCATTGACTGATTCAAAGGATCGATATGTATGACGTGTTCCAAACCGAGAAACTGATTGAGCTCTGGCTGACAGAGGACATAGGCTACTGCGACCTGACAGCACAGCTGATGATTGACCAAGACACCGTGGGCACCTTTCACATGAACGCGCGTGAGCCGATGCATGTGGCCGGCATTGACGTGGCGGCCCGGGTGTTTAGCAAGTACGACGCGCAACTCAAAGTCACGCGCTTTGTCAAAGACGGCGACAAAGTGGAAAAAGGCACACGGTTGTTGACCGTGACCGGCCCGGCGCGCAGCATTTTGACGGCAGAGCGCACCGCGCTCAACATCTCCCAGCGCTTGTGCGGCATTGCCACAGAAACCGCGCGCTATAACGCTGAAATCGCCGGCACCCAAGCCCGCCTGATTGACTCGCGCAAGACCACACCCGGCCTGCGCATGCTGGAAAAGCACGCTGTGGTTTGCGGCGGCGGGCTGAACCACCGGCTTGGCCTGGACAACGGCGTCATGCTCAAGGACAACCACATCGTGGTCTCCGGCGGCATTAGCAAGGCAGTGGCCAGTGCCCGCAAACTGCTGCCCATACTCACCAAGATTGAAGTCGAGTGCGACCGCGTTGAGCAAGTGGCTGAAGCCCTGCAAGCCGGTGCTGACGTCATCATGCTGGACAACATGGCGCTGGAAGACATGCGTACCGCGGTGGGCATGGTGGCCGGCAAGGCCAAGATTGAAGCCTCGGGCGGCATCAACTTCAAAACCATCCGGGCGATTGCCGAGACCGGCGTAGACTACATCTCCACCAGCAAGATCACCCAGGCCGCGCCACCGGTGGACATCGGACTCGACGACTAAGTCGACACAGCCTCCAAGGGAATCGCTATGACAGGCAATTTCTTTTTTGTGGTCGGCCCCAGCGGTGCGGGCAAGGACAGCCTGTTGTCCGGCGTGCAGCCTTTGCTGCCGCCGGGGCAATTCATTTTTGCGCGCCGGGTCATCACACGCGAGGCCGTGGCGCACACCGAAGACCACGACAGCTGCTCTGAGGCCGAGTTTATGGCGCGTGAGCAAAACGGCGAATTCCTGATCACTTGGCAAGCCCATGGCCTGATGTATGGTTTGCCGGCCTCTTTGCTTGAGGCGATCGCCAGCGGCATCCATGTGATTGCCAATGGTTCGCGCAACATGATTGAGCACTTGCAGCGCAAAGTTCCAAGCCTCAAAGTCATCGAGGTGAACGCGCCACTTGAGGTGCTGCGCGCCCGCTTGAGCGCCCGCAGTCGGGAAAGCCCTGAAGAAATTGAGCGCCGTCTGCAGCGCGCCTCACTCGCGCTGCCCTCTGGTGTTCCCAGCGTGCGTGTGATGAACGATCTGAGCCTGGACATCGGGGTGAGCCGACTCAAAGCGGCACTGCTGATTGATGCCGTTGCGCCGGCACAAGCCGAATATTTTTTGTACCAGAAAATTTGCGGCTCAGCCCTCAGCCGTGACAGCTACGCGCAGCTTTTACCGGCCATCATCCGTGGCGGTTTTCCGCTGGCGGATGTGCAGACCTTTCTGGTCGCCTGCACGCTGCATCTGACGCATGAGGAAATCGTCGGGCTGGCACATGCGCGCACCTTGCTGTATCCGCGCCTGGCCTGGCCCCAGGCCATGGTGGTGGACAAGCATTCGATGGGCGGTATTCCGGGCAGTCGCGTCACCATGGTGGTCATACCCATCGTGGCAGCCCATGGTTTGTTGATTCCCAAAACCTCCTCCCGCGCCATCACCTCGGCGGCCGGCACTGCGGATGCCATGGAAGTGCTGGCGCGCGTTGACCTGAATTTCGACGAGGTGCAGGCCTGCGTGCTCTCGACCAACGGCTGCATTGCATGGAACGGCAAGCTCAATCATTCGGTGCTGGACGATGCCATCAATCCGATTGTGAGACCCTTCGGGCTGGACACCCGCAATTGGTCGGTCGCCTCCATCCTGTCCAAAAAATTCACCGCAGGCGCAACGCATGTGGTCATCGATATCCCCTACGCCGGCAGCGGCAAGGTCAAGACGCTGGAAGAGGCCAGTGAACTGGCCCGCTTGTTTGAAAGCGTTGGCAGCGCAATGGGTCTGGTGGTCAAGGCTTTCCCCACCGATGGCAGCGGCCCCATCGGCTGCGGCATCGGCCCTGCGCTGGAGGCGCGCGATGTGATGCTGGTGCTTGACAACCATCCCCAAGCCCCTGCAGATCTGCGGGCCAAATCCCTTTTCTTTGCGGCGCATATTCTGGCGCTGGACCCGGCAGTGGGTAGTTTTGACAACGGCCACAGGCTGGCCACCGAGCTTTTGCAGTCGGGTGCCGCCCGCCGGCGCATGGACGCCATCGTCACGCAGCAGGGGCTTGTTCCGGCCGACCATCAGGCCACCCAGCATGTTGAAGTGCGGGCCGCTCAATCTGGGCTGGTGCGCGCCATTGACGGCGGCATTATTTCAGGCATTGCGCGTCAAGCCGGTGCACCGGGCTTGAAACTTGCCGGTGTTGATCTCAAAAAGTCCGTGGGCGATAAGGTGCACAAGGGTGAGCTTCTGTACCTGATACAAGGCACCAACATGGCGCAGTTGCAGCTTGCAAGCCAGCTGGCCGAACAAAACCATGGCTACGCCTTGGAGATCTGAAATGTGCAAGACTGCATCAAAGAAATTCGTCGACCAAGGGTTGCCAGATGATCTCCAGTTCCTGGTTCATCGAACGGGACAAACCATCCATGTCAGGCCACAAGGAGGCGTAAGTGATGTTCATCCGGTACAACTCTTTCATGGCCTCTTGCCGAACCGACTTGTCCATCACCAGCTGCACCAACAATGACTCACCTTGCGCGCTGTAACTGGCCAGCAGTTCGTCCAGTGTTTTATCAAGCTGACCGGGCACCACAAACAGTCCGGACTGCGCAATCAGCCGCTGGTCCATCTCTGACGGCTCGCCAAACCAGATAAGCGGCAAATGGTTGTCAAAAAAATACTTCTCAAAGTTGTGCGGCATCCGCGGGTCAATGGTCTGGCGCGTGAGTGCGGTATCAAAGCGCGGCACGCGGTGCCAGAGAGCGGGGGTGTTCAGGGCGTACACCACACTGTCGTTGTAGGCCGACTCCAACGCGAAAAAAGCGGCCACAAAAGGCGACTTGGTGAAGTCCAGCAAACGGGTGGCGCCACCGTGATGCTGCATCATGGCCAGGCATCGCAAGTCGTTTTGCAGCAGGTTGGGGTCCGTCACATGAACGTGGGCCTTGCGGCGAAAAATCCGCAAGCTGCGGCGCTCGAGCAAAGGCCAGAGTTGCTGGTTTCCCGAAAAACGCATCAGGCGCCGCGACAAGGAGCTCAGCAAGGGCAGGTCGGCGCGCGGCTGACCCCGAAAAGCCCACTGATCAAGCTGCGAGACCTGGTCCAAAAACTCGGCCCAGCTGTGGATATGGATTGTTTTCACTTCAGTCGTTCTGTCGCACCAATCATTTTGGCAACTTGATGTTACGACAGCCCTTTCAGATTTTTCAACCAAGGAGTGTTTATGTTCAAGCTCAATAAGATGCATGTTTTAGGCGGGGTGGCTTTCTCGATGATGGCGGTGTCTACCGGCTGGGCGCAAAGCACAGAGCCGGTGCAAAACTTTCCCAGCAAGCCCATCACCGTCGTCGTGACCTTCCCGGTCGGCGGCGGCACAGACATCCTGGCGCGATTGCTCGGCAACCATTTCACTGAGACCTTCGGCCAGTCGGCCATCGTTGAAAACCGCGCCGGCGCCAGCGGCAACGTGGGCGCCAAGCATGTGGCCGATAAAGCTCCGGATGGTTACTCCCTGTTGATGGTGAACAGCTCCTACGCCATCAACCCCGGTGTTTTCAGCAACATGCCTTTTGATCCCAAAAAGGATTTGTCGCCCGTCATCAACGTGGCTTTTATACCCTCCGTGATCGTGGTGCCGGCCGACTCGCCGTACAAGCAACTCTCAGCGCTGATTGCCGCTGCCAAGCCGCCCAAAAATCCGGTGTCCTTCGGCTCTTGCGGCAATGGCACACCCCAGCATTTGGCCGGGGCGGTGATCAATATCAATGGCAAGGTCAACATGACGCATGTGCCCTACGCGGGTTGCGGTCCGGCCTTGCGCGATGTGATGGGCGGCCAGGTACCGATGGCCATCATCACAGCGTCCAGCGCAGCGCCCCACATCAAGTCGGGCAAGCTGCTGGCACTGGGCATCACCTCGGCCGAAAGAACCTTGCAGCTGCCCACGGTCCCGACAGTAGCCGAGCAGGGCTTCCCCGGCTACCAGATCAACCAGTGGCATGGACTGATGGTGCCATCCCAGACCTCGCCGGCCTTGCAAGCCAAGCTGTATGAGCGCGTGATGAAAATCGTCCAAATGCCGGATGTCAAAGAAAAACTGATCTCGATGGGCTACACCCCCGCGTATGACGATCCGGCGGCTTTCAGGAAAATTGTTCATGAAGACATTGACCGCTTCTCCGTCCTGACCAAAACCCTGGGCCTGAAGTTGGATTGATGCAGCACCATGCCGCCAAGCGCGGCATGGGCGTCTGAAGCAAAATGGGGACATGAAAAAAATCCTCGTTTTGGGCGGTACCGGCTTTGTCGGCCGCCATGTCTGTGAAAAGCTTGTCAGCGCAGGCTGCCGTGTCACCGTGCCCACGCGCCAGCGGCCGCATGCCAACGCCATCGCCATGTTGCCCACGCTCACCGTTCTGGAGGCCAACATCCATGACGAGGCGGCGCTTGAAGCACTGGTGCAGGGCCATGACGCCGTGGTCAACCTGGTGGCCATCCTGCAAGGCGACGAGGCGGCTTTTGACAAGGCGCATGTGCAACTGGCCGACAAAATTGCCCGCGCCTGCCAGGCCGGTGGCGTGCGTCGCTTGGTTCACGTCAGCGCTTTGGGGGCTGACGCCCGCAACCCTGCTGCGCTGCCCTCGATGTACCTGCGCAGCAAAAGCCGTGGTGAGCAGCTGCTGCACCATGCCGGCTTGGACTTGACCGTGCTGCGGCCCAGCGTGATCTTTGGCGCTGAGGACAAGTTTCTCAATGTATTTGCCCAGCTTCAGCAACTTTTGCCGGTGATTCCCCTGGCTGGCGCCCATGCGCTTTTTCAGCCCGTGTGGGTGGAAGATGTCGCCAAGGCTGTACTGCAGGCTTTAGTGGGCGAGTTCCAGCACAGCAGCATCGGCCAGACCTATGAGGCTGTGGGGCCGGATGTGTTCAAACTCAAACAGCTGGTGCAACTGGCCGGCGGCTACGCAGGCGTCAATGGCGGAAGAGGCCGGCCGGTGCTCGCACTGCCCGACGCCGTGGCCCGCGTGCAAGCCCGGCTGATGGAGTTGATGCCCGGCGAGCCGGTGCTCAGCCGCGACAACCTCGACTCGATGAAAGTGCCCAACGTGACCACTGGCCATTTCCCGGTTCTGAGCGCCCTGGGCATCACACCCGCAGCACTGAGCGCCATCGCCCCCGGCTACCTGGGCAGTCGCGGCCTGCGCAGCGGTTTGACGCTTAAACGCAAGACCGCCGGAAGGTTTTAAGACCCACCATGCTCAAGCTCTACATCGGTAACAAAAACTACTCGTCCTGGTCCATGCGTCCCTGGGTCTTGCTCACACAGGCCGGCATTGAATTTGAAGAAATCATGGCGCGCTTTGACTCTTTTGCCCCGGACTCTCACTTTAAAAAAGTCATTGGCCCCGTCAGCCCGGTCGGTAAGGTGCCGGCGCTGGTCGATGGTGACCTGGCCGTGTGGGACACACTGGCCATTGCCGAGTACCTGGCTGAAAAATTCTCGGACAAACAACTCTGGCCGGCAGACGTCAAAGCCCGTGCACGCGCGCGTAGCATCTGCGCCGAAATGCACAGTGGCTTTGCCGCGCTGCGCAGCGCCTGCCCGATGAACATCGAAGCCAGCCTGCCCGAGATTGGCCAATTGGCCTGGCGCGACAAACCTGCTGTGCGCGCCGATGTGGCGCGGTTGGTGGCCATGTGGAGCGAGCTGCTGGCACAGCACGGCGGCCCCATGCTGTTTGGCGCTTTCAGCGTGGCCGACGCTTACTTTGCCCCGGTGGTCATGCGCCTTCAAGGTTATGCGCTGCCGGTACCTGACGACATCGCCGCTTACATGCAGCGCGTCTGCGCGCTGCCCGGCGTCAAGGCCTGGGTTCAAGGCGCACTGGCCGAGCATGATTTCCGTGATTTCGAGGAGCCTTTCCGGCTGCAGCGCTGACCTCCTGCGAGCCGCCGGCACCAGGGGCGGCTGAACCTACACTTGGCGCATGCAAATTTACATGGTCGGCGGTGCGGTTCGCGATGCCTTGCTGGGCTTGCCGGTGCAAGACCGCGACTGGGTCGTGGTCGGCGCCACACCCGAAGCCTTGGTGGCCCAGGGCTATGTGCCGGTCGGCAAGGACTTTCCGGTGTTTTTGCATCCGGCCAGCCGTGAGGAATATGCGCTGGCCCGCACTGAGCGCAAGACCGCCCAGGGTTACCGCGGCTTTGCTGTGCATGCCGCACCCGATGTCACGCTCGAAGAAGACCTGGCCCGGCGCGACCTGACCATCAACGCCATCGCGCAAGGCGCGGACGGTGCGCTGACCGACCCCTATGGCGGCCAGCGCGACATCGCTGCCCGCGTGCTGCGCCACGTCACCGAAGCCTTTGCCGAAGACCCGGTGCGCATTCTTCGCGTGGCCCGTTTTGCGGCGCGCTTTCCGGATTTCAGCATCGCCCCCGACACCATGGCGCTGATGCAGCGCATGGTGGCTGACGGCGAGGTGGATGCGCTGGTGCCCGAGCGCGTCTGGCAAGAGCTCGCGCGCGGCTTGATGGCGCAGCAGCCTTCGCGCATGGTCGAGGTGCTGCGCGACTGTGGCGCACTGCACAAACTGCTGCCCGAAGTCGCCAGACTCTGGGGCGTGCCGCAACGCGCCGAATACCACCCCGAAGTCGACACCGGCGTGCACCTCATGATGGTGTTGGACATGGCTGCGCAATTGCAGGCGCCCTTGGCGGTGCGCTTTGCCTGCCTGGGCCACGACCTGGGCAAGGGCACCACACCTGTGGCCGAATGGCCGCGGCACATCGGCCATGAAGAGCGCAGCGCCCGCTTACTCAAAGCCCTGTGCCTGCGCCTGCGTGTGCCCAACGATTGCAGCGAACTGGCCGATGTCGTGGCGCGCGAGCACGGCAACATCCACCAGAGCAGCGAATTCGGCGCAGCAGCCTTGGTGCGGCTGCTCGAGCGCTGCGACGCCTTTCGCAAGCCGGAGCGCTTTGCAGACATTTTGCTGGCTTGCGAATGTGACGCACGCGGCCGGCTGGGCTTGAATGAGCAGCCCTACCCCCAGCGCCAGCGCTTGCTCGGTGCGCTGAGTGCAGCGAAAAACGTGAGTACTGCCGAAGTGGCCGCCGCTGCCGAGGCTCAGGGCCTGAGCGGTGCGGCCATTGGGCAGGCGGTACACGCGGCCCGCACAGAAGCGCTGAAAGCCTGGTTGTCGAACGACCCCGCTAACAGACACCATTAACCTTTTCACACTTGAACACTAAGGAGACCTTGTTTTGAAAAACTTTCGCATTGCCTGCCTGCTGGCCTTGTCACTGAGCTTTATTACGGGCGCTGGCGCCCAGACGGCTTACCCCGTCAAGCCCATTCGTATCGTCGTGCCTTACCCGGCCGGCGGCGGCATTGATGTGATGTCGCGTTTACTGGGCCAGCAGCTCAGCCAGCGTCTGGGTCAGCCGGTGGTGATTGAAAACAAACCGGGTGCCGGCACCATCGTGGCGGCCGAGAGCGTGGCGCGGTCGGCGCCTGACGGCCACACCCTGATGATGACGACCGATGCGACCATCACCATCAACCCGCATCTTTACGCCAAGTTGCCCTATGACCCGGTGAAAGACTTCGCGCCCATCACGCAACTGGTGTCGCTCAACCAATTGCTGCTGGCCCATGCGGACGTGGCGGCAAGCAACCTCAAGGAATTGATCAGTCTGGCCAAGAGCCAGCCCAACAAGCTCAATTACGCCTCTTACGGCAGCGGCAGCCAGCCCCACCTGGCCATGGAAATGCTCAAAAGCCAGTCGGGCATTGAGATCACGCATGTCCCTTACAAAGGCATCCCGCAAGCGGTGCCAGCCGCGATTGCCAATGAAGTCCAGATGACTTTTTCGGGCGCCGCCTCGTCAATGGCGCACCTCAAAAGCGGCCGCCTGAAAGCCCTGGCGATCGGTGGCAAAAACCGGTTGGCCCTGCTTCCCGATGTACCGACTTTTGCCGAACAGGGCTTTCCGGAGATTCCCTCCAACGCCTGGTTTGGCCTGTTCGCACCGGCCGGTACCCCGCGTGATGTGATTGCCAAGCTGCATCTGGAGATCAGCCGGATTGTCAAAGACCCCGAGTTCCAGCAGCGCGAAGTGCTGGCCAAAGGCTATGAAAGCGTGATGAGCACGCCGCAGGATTTCGTCAGCTTTCTCGAGGCCGATAGCGTGCGCAATGCGCGCGCCGTCAAAATTTCGGGCGCCAAGGTCGAATGAGCACGCCCAAGGTCTGGCTGGACTACGATCAGGCCGCGCTCGACAAGCAGTACAACAGCCGCGCCAGCGTGCCCGATGTAATGATTTACCTGCGCGACTACGCCGAGCGCACACGGGCCGCCAAGGCCCAACTGGCTTGCACCGAGTCGCTGGCCTACGGCCCGGGTACCAACGACAAACTCGATATTTACCCGGCAGTCCGGGCGGGTGCGCCTGTCCTGGTCTTTTTGCACGGCGGTGACTGGCGTGCGCTGTCCAAAGAAGACAGCGGCTTTGTGGCCATCTCGCTGGTGCCCGCCGGCGTGACGGTGGTGGTGCCCGACTTTGACCTGATCCCGAACACCACCATCGAGGCCATGGGCGCGCAAGTGCGGCGCGTGCTGGTCTGGGTGCATCAACATATCGCTAGCCATGGCGGCGACCCCGCGCGCATTTTCATCGCCGGTCATTCCTCAGGCGCCAACCTGGTGAGCCAGTTGCTGACCACCCGCTGGCCGGAAGACTTCGGGTTGCCGGCCGACCTCATCAAGGGCGCCGTGTTCATGAGTGGTCTGGGCGACCTGGAGCCGGTGCGGCTGTCCTTTCGAAACGCGTATCTTCAACTCGACCCGGCCATGGTGGCGCGCACCTCGCTGCTGGCCTGCCCGCAAGTGCCTTGCAACTGCCCCTTGCTGGTATTGGTGGCCGGGCTTGAAAACTACGAGTACAAACGCCAGGGCCAAGCCGTGGCGCAGTACTGGGCGAATCTGGGGCGGCCTTCACGCTTTTTAGAGCTGGCCGGTTGCAACCACTTCACCGGCGTGCTGGCCTGGCTGGAGCCGCAAGGTGAGCCCTTTGCCGCCACGCTGGCCATGATGGGTCTGCGCCCGCCGGTCTGAGCTTGGCCGGCAGGCACTGGGCGCGTTGACGCTCAGACCACCAACGCCAGCGCGGCGTAGTCGCCCACTTTGTCTTGCAGGCCGGCCGGCAGAATTTTGACGCCGGCGGTCAGTGAACTCAGGTGGCCGTCCATGTGCGGCATCAGACGTGGCAGCAAAAAATCCCGGTGATGCCAGAACACGCTGCCGCCCAGGCTGATGGCCTGCAGGTCCAGCGTCACCACCAGGTTGTAAAGCATGCGGCCCATCACCAGGCATAGCTCGTCCACCAACACCAGCGCTGCGGCGTCACCCTGACGGGCCGCGCCCAGCAGGGCGGCGGCATCGGCAAAGCCACGCCCGGCAAAGCGCCTGGCAATGGCATTGCCGCCAATCAGGCCTTCCACATCACCCACATTGCCGCAACCGCACAGCGCGTCCTTGTTGTCGCTCACGTACATGTGGCCGGCATGGCCGGCGTTGGCATTCTTGCCGCGCAGCACATGGCCATCCACGCACAGCCCCAAGCCGATGCCGGTGCTCCAGGTCACAAAAGCGCAATGGTCAAAGCCTTGCAGCGCGCCCCAGCGCCGCTCGGCCTGCAGCGCCGCAATGCCGTCATTGCAAACGCGTACATCGGCAAACGCTTGGCGCAAAGGTGCTTCGAGCAAAGCGCTGGTCCAGCTGTTGGGCAGGCCGCGGGCCGCGCCGGCCAGGCCACCGCAGATGTTGGGAGCAGCCAGCTCGATCAAGCCATCGCAAAGCACGAAAGGCCCGCAGGAAGACACGCCGACGGCCGATATTTGCGCGGGTGACAAGCCCGCGGCCGCGCAGCTCTGACCAATCATGCGCACCAGTTGCAGGCCCAATGCATCGGCGTTACCTTCTTTGGCGGTAGGCTCACTCAAGCGGCCCAGCAGGCCGCGCGCGTCGGCCACGCACACAGCGACCTTGGTGCCACCCACGTCCACACAGGCCACGGGCGCAGCGCCCGCCGGCAAGGTTAAGGCCGGGACGGACAGTGGCTCAGACACGGCCATAGTTGTCTTCGAGCCGGACGATGTCGTCTTCACCCAGGTAGTCGCCAAACTGCACTTCCACAATTTCCACAGGCTCAGCCGTCAGGTTAGACAAACGGTGCACCTGGCCGACGCCGATGTCGCAGGCCTGGCCGGGTTGCAGGTCAAACTGGCGCTCGTCCAGCGTGATGCGGGCCGTGCCCAGCACCACCACCCAGTGCTCGGCGCGCTGATGGTGTTTTTGCAAGCTCAGCTGCTGGCCAGGGTGCACACGGATGCGTTTGACCTTGTTGCCGGCAACTTCCGACACAGTCTCATACCAGCCCCAGGGCCGTTCGGTTCGTTCAATGGTTTCAATGCGTGAGGTGGTGTTCATGGTCTGGCCTTTGAAGAGCGCAATGCTAACTGTCTCAAATCAGCTGAGAGATCAGGCTGGCCACAAAGCTCAGGCAGACCGTGGTGGTCAGCGGCAAAAACCACTCCCTGCCAAACATGCGAAAACGCAAGTCTCCGGGCAGCTTGCCAAAGCCCAGCTTGTGCAGCCAGGGCGTGAGCGCGCTGATCAGCACCAGCGCCAAAAAAATCACGATCATCCAACGGATCATGCGGCCAGCCTGCTGAATAAAAAGTTCATAGCGTGTGAGTGCGGTCGCCCGCCGAAAAACCCAGCGCCTGCCAGCCGCTGTAGGGCTGCTGCGGCTTGTCCACCGCAAAAGCGATGACCTTGAACAGCTCGCCCATCTCGTGTTCGTGGATGAGTTTTTGCAACATCACGCGCTCGGGCAGCGGCGTATCAGCCATGCCGTCCAGCAAGCCGCAGTTCAGCAAAAACCGGCCCTGGCTGGTGTAGCCCATCACCTGCAAGCCGGCTTCCTGGCCGGCCAGCGCAATGCCGGTGAAATTGACATGAGCGGTGATGTCTTTAAGCCCGACCTGCACCAGCGGGTTGGCGTCAGCTTCGTGCGCGCGGTGGCACATGACGGTGCCTGTGCTGCGCTGCGGGTGGTAGTACTCGTGCTCGGGAAAGCCGTAGTCGATGAGAAAAATAGCGCCTCTGCTCAAACGGTCGGCCAGCGTGCGCACAAAGCCTTCAGCCTGCGCGTGTACCTCGGTCAGGTAGTCGTGCGGGCCGTCCACGTCCAGCGGCGGGCGCAGTGCGGTCGGTCGGTCGGCCCAGGCCAGGAGGCCCTCATGCCAGACCACGCCGCGCTCCTGCCAGTCCCCGCCCACGCGCGCCAGCAGTTGTACCGGCATGGCGTCCAGCACTTCATTGCCCAACACCACGCCACTGAAAGTGTCGGGCAGCGCTTGTACCCAGCGCACGCGCTCGCCGTAAGCGGCCAGGCGCATCTGCTGCCGTTCACGCAAACTGCCCGACAGGTCCACGATGGTGTAGCGGGGCAGCGGTGTGCCGACAGCGTCCAGCGCGGCCATGATGTGCCCGGCCAGCGCACCTGAGCCGGCGCCGAATTCCCAGACTTCATCAACACCTGTGGCCTGCAAAGCTTGAGCCACCTGGCGCGCCAGCGCCCGGCCGAAATGCGGCGAGAGCTCGGGCGCGGTGACAAAGTCGCTGCCCGACTGCGGCATGTGGCCGAACTTGCGCGAGCCGCTGGCGTAGTAACCCAGGCCCGGCGTGTACAGCGCCAGCGCCATGAAGGCGTCAAAGCCCAGCCAGCCGCCGGCCGCGTCCAGGGCGCTTTGCAGGACGGACATCATCTCGGGCTCTGCCCGTAAAATAGCGTGTTGGCTCATGGTCTGAAGTCTTGATTGTCTGCCATGGCGCAAAGGCCGTTTTGGTCCCCACACTTGATTGATTGCATGCTCAAAACTCAAGGCAGCCAGATTCTCACGCTCACCGGCTTGCGTTTTGACGCCAACCTCGGCATTCTGGAGCACGAAAAAAACGCGCCCCAGCCGATCCAGGTGGACGCTGAGTTGAACCTGGGCACGCAACCCCTGCTGCCCAGAGACGATGACATCAGCCATGTGCTGGACTACCGCAAGGTGCGGCAGATCATCATCAACGAATGCACGATGGAACACATGAACCTGCTGGAGAGCCTGATCGGCAAACTCGGCCACCGCCTGATGCAGCTGCCCGGCGTGCTGGGTGTGCGGGTGAAGATTGCCAAGCTGGAAATTTTTGACGACTGCGAAGTGGCGATTCGCGTAGAAACAGGACAGTGGTGAACACAATGAACAGCATGTTGACGAACGAGGCACGGTCATGAGCGCCGTCTGGATCGAGCCCGACGAAGCGGCCACTGCCCCGCTGGGCCAGCCCCTGCCCAAAGACATGAAAATCGAGCGCGAGGACATGAAGCTCGAAAAGCGCCTGTGCCGCGAAGTCGGCCGCGCCATCGTGGACTTCAACATGATCGAAGAAGGCGACAAGGTCATGGTCTGCGTGTCCGGCGGCAAAGACAGCTACGCCATGCTCGACATCCTGCTCAAGCTGCAGCAGCGCGCGCCCATCAACTTCAGCCTGATCGCCGTCAACCTGGACCAAAAGCAGCCCGGCTTTCCGGCGCACATCCTGCCCGATTACCTGAGCAAACTCGGCGTGCCCTTTCACATTGAAACGCAGGACACCTACAGCATCGTCAAGCGCGTGATCCCCGAGGGCAAGACCATGTGCAGCCTGTGCAGCCGCCTGCGCCGCGGCATCTTGTACCGCGTGGCCGAAGAGCTGGGCGCCACCAAAATTGCGCTGGGCCATCACCGCGACGACATGTTGCAAACCCTGTTTCTCAACATGTTTTTTGCCTCCAAGCTCAAGGGCATGCCGCCCAAGCTGGCCAGTGACGACGGCAAAAACATCATCATCCGCCCGCTGGCCTATGTGGGCGAAAAAGACCTGGTGCGCTGGGCCCAAGTGCGCGAGTTCCCCATCATTCCCTGCACCTTGTGCGGCAGCCAGGACGGCTTGCAGCGCGTGCAGGTCGGCAACATGCTGCGCGAGTGGGACAAAAAATTCCCGGGCCGGCTCGAAAACATGTTCACCGCCCTGCAAAACGTCGTGCCTTCGCACCTGATGGACAGCCGGCTGCATGACTTCAAGGGCATACACACCACCGGCGTGGCCGACCCCGAGGGCGACAAGGCCTTTGACAAAGAAGAGCTGCCCACGCTGCCCGGCGCCCTGCAGTTCATGGCAAGAGCCCCGGCTGACAGCTGAAAAATTCAATGCTGCGCATCTTTTTCTTCATGGCCGCCTTGCTGCTGACCACCGGCTGTTCAAGCCTGCGCGTCATCGACAGCGATGTCACCACGTTCGCGCTGTGGCCGGCTGCGGCGCCCGTACCCGGGGCCAGTTACCGCTTTGAGCGTCTGCCTTCGCAGCAACTCCTGCCGGCCGGCAGCCCGACTGTGGAAATGCCGCAAGATCAGCTCGAAGCTCTGGCGCGTGATGCGCTCAATAAAGCCGGCTTGGTCAACAACCCGGCCGATGCGGCCTTTGACGTGCAGGTCCGCGCCACCACCCGAAAGATTCAGCGCCGGGCATATGACGGCCGCCTCATGGGTGGCCCCTCCGTGGCGCTTGGCGGCGGAACTTCCGGTGGCTTTGTCGGGTTTTCAATGCCCCTCATGGTGTATGAACCGCCCCTGTACCTGCGCGAAGTCAGCCTTGTACTGCGCGATGCCCGCAGCCACGCTGTGCTGTACGAAACACGTGCCACGCATGACGGCATCTGGGCCGATGCGCGCGCGGTTTTGCCGGCCATGCTGGCGGCCGCACTGCAAGGCTTTCCGGTGCCGCCCGCCGGCACGCGCCGTGTAAACATCGAGATACCGCGTTGAACAGCGCGCAAGCCACCCGCATTCTGGCGATTCGCCATGGTGAGACTTTGTGGAACGTGGACAGCCGCATCCAGGGGCATCTGAACATCGGCCTGAACGACACCGGCCGCTGGCAGGCTGAACGATTGGGAATGGCGCTCAAGGACGAGCCTATAGCCGCCATTTACGCCAGCGATTTGTCGCGTGCGCATGACACCGCGCTGGCCGTTAGCCGCCACAATGGCGTGCCCGTGCAGCCCGCGCCGGGTTTGCGTGAACGCAGCTTTGGCGAATTTGAAGGCCGTACCTTTGCCGAGATAGAGACTGAGCTGCCCGAGCAAGCCAAACGCTGGCGCCAGCGCGACCCGAGTTTCACACCGGCCGGCGGTGAGTCGCTGTTGATGCTGGAAGCACGCGTGCTGAGCGTGGCCGCACGCCTGGCTGCGCAGCACCCGGGTGAGCAAATTGCTTTGTTTGCGCATGGCGGTGTGATGGACATTTTGTACCGCGCCGCCACCCGCCTGGACCTGCAAGCCGCCCGCACCTGGACCCTGGGCAACACCGCCATCAACCGCCTGCTGTGGTCCCCGGAAGGCTTTTCATTGGTGGGCTGGGCCGATGTGCAGCACCTGAGCGAGGGCACACTGGACGAGTCTTCTACCTGACGTGGGGATGTATTCGGGGATGGATTCCTGCCTACGCAGGAATGACGCGTACGGGCCAAGAATGACATTAGATCTGTCATCCTCGCGAACGCGGGAATCCATGACTTAGCTTCCCGTCATCCTCGCGAAGGCGGGGATCCATCTTTGGGCGTTTGCCTCGGCTTAGCTTTGACCAAAGAGGTCCGAGCCGCTGTCTGGCCGGCCGGCCGGCGGTGTGACGCCGAGGTGGCGGAAGGCGGCCAGGGTGGCTATGCGGCCGCGCGGGGTGCGTTGCAGGTAGCCTTGCTGGATGAGGTAGGGCTCGATCACGTCTTCGATGGTGCCCGGCTCTTCGCCGATGCTGGCGGCGATGTTGTCCAGGCCGACCGGGCCGCCGTCGAAGCGGTGGATCACGGCTTCAAGGAGTTTGCGGTCCATGACGTCAAAGCCGCGCGGGTCTACGTCGAGCATGGCCAGCGCCTGGTGGGCAATCTCGAGTGTGATGACGCCGCTGCCCTTGACGTCGGCAAAATCGCGCACGCGGCGCAGCAGGCGGTTGGCAATGCGCGGCGTGCCGCGTGAGCGCTTGGCGATCTCAATGCCGCCGGCTTCGTCCATGGGCGCTTTGAGCAGGCCGGCACTGCGCTTGACGATGCGGGCCAGCTCTTCGGCGCTGTAAAACTCCAGCCGGGCGACGATGCCGAAGCGGTCGCGCAGCGGGTTGGTCAGCATGCCGGCGCGGGTGGTGGCGCCCACCAGCGTGAAGGGCTGCAAATCGAGCTTGATGCTGCGCGCGGCCGGGCCTTCGCCGATCATGATGTCGATCTGGTAGTCCTCCAGCGCGGGGTACAAAATCTCTTCAACCACCGGGCTCAGGCGGTGAATTTCGTCGATGAAGAGCACGTCGTTTTTTTCGAGGTTGGTCAGCAGCGCCGCCAGGTCTTTGGGCTTTTCGAGCACGGGGCCGCTGGTCTGGCGCAGGTTGACGCCCAGCTCTTGCGCAATGATGTGGCTCAGCGTGGTTTTGCCCAAACCGGGCGGGCCGAAGAGCAGCACGTGGTCCAGCGCTTCGCCGCGTTTTTTGGCGGCGCCAATGAAAATCTCCAGCTGGTCACGCACCTTGGTCTGGCCGACGTAGTCGTCAAACAGCTTGGGGCGCAGAGCGCGCTCGATGGCTTCTTCACGCGGTGAGGCGGGCTGGGCCGACATCACGCGCTGGGGCGGCAGGGCGGACATGTCGAAGTCGTCGGTCTGGATGCTCATGGGCTCAGCAGTTCAATGATGTCGTTAAGCCCCAGACAGGCCGCCTGAAAAGCGCCGTCACTGACGCGTTTCCATGGGTGCTGACTGGCTTGGCGCTGGCGCCAGTCAAAGCTCTTGGGTTGGTTGCAAATGATGTAGCTGGGCTCTTTGGCGGAACGGCTGTTATCAATGGCAAAGGGATTTGTTGCGTTGTAAGCCGCCGTGGACATTGGAAAGCCAATCACGATGGACGTCTTGTCATTGAAGACTTTGGGCGACAGCACCAGCATGGGGACTTGGGGGTTGAAGTTAACCCAGATGATTTCTTGCCGGTCAGGCACCCAAGCTTTGGACCGGCTCACGCTGGATGACCAAACTCGGCGCCTTGCGGGGCATCTTGCATCAGTTCTCCACCGTGCAGCTGCGGGTCAAACGCGGCTAATTTGTCTGCCAAGCTAGGACGCTGTTTGGCGGCGCGCAGCTCCAAACACCCCTTGGAAAGTACAGTGGCTTGCAAGGGCGTGTCCGGCGTGATGTCCATGGCCTGCATCAGCTCGCGGCTGATGCGAATGGCATGGCTGTTACCCCAAGCGGAAATCGTCAATAGGGCGGTTTTCATTTTCTAAGTATATCCGCCGGCTATCCAAATCGCAACCGGCTATTTGGTCAGCGCCTTGAGCGCGAGCTTGATGCCTTCGCTCACGCCGACATCGGCGGGCAGGGCTTTGAGGGCGAGCGCGGCGTCGCGGTCGCTGTAACCCAGCGCCACCAGGGCCTGCAAAATGTCTGAGGGGTTGTCGCTAACGCTGCTCAGGGGCGCGCCCAGGTCAGCGCCCAGCTTGCCCTTGAGCTCTAGCAGCAGGCGCTCGGCGGTTTTTTTGCCGATGCCGGGCACTTTGATGATGCGGCCGGCTTCTTGTGCGCTGACGGCTCGCGAGAGTTCGTCCACACTCATGCCACTGAGCACGCTGAGGGCGGTGCGCGGGCCCACGCCGGAAATCTTGATGAGCTGGCGAAAGGCCGAGCGCTCGCTGGCAGTGGCAAAGCCGTAAAGAATTTGCGCGTCTTCACGCACCACAAAATGGGTGAGCAAACTCACCGTTTCACCCAAGCCCGGCAGGTTGTAAAAGGTGCTCATGGGCACCAGCAGCTCGTAGCCCACGCCGTGGCAGTCCACCAGCAACTCGGGCGGATTTTTTTCGGCCAGCTGGCCAGTGATGCGTCCGATCATTGGCAAATCTTAGCAGTGCGCTGACAATCACCACTCCTCTTCACACACCTTTACCCACCAGGACCGCGCTCTTGATTCTTCGCCACACTTTCACGCCGCCGAACAACACCCGCATGGGCCACTTGTGCGGGCCGATGGACGCGCACATCCGCACGATTGAGGTGGGCTTGCAGGTGAAGATTGCGCACCGCTTTGAGCAGTTCAAAATTGACGGGCCCAAGGCGCGGGCCGAGCAGGCGCTCGAGGTGCTGCAGGCGCTCTATGAAATGGCCAGCCGGTCCATCCCTGAAGAGCAGGTGCAGCTGATGATGGCCGGCGATACCGCCCTCAGCCGCGCCCCCGACGGCGCCACCGTGCTGGCCACGCGCCGGGCCGACCTGCGGGCGCGCACCGCCAACCAGGGCCATTACCTGGAGAACATCGCGTCGCACGACATCACCTTCGGCATTGGCCCGGCCGGCACCGGCAAAACCTACCTGGCAGTGGCCTGCGCGGTTGATGCGCTGGAGCGCAGCGCGGTGCAGCGCATTGTGCTGACGCGCCCGGCAGTAGAAGCCGGCGAGCGCTTGGGCTTTTTGCCCGGTGACATGAACCAAAAAATCGACCCTTACCTGCGCCCGCTGTATGACGCGCTGTACGAGCTGATGGGGTTTGAGCGCGTGCAAAAAGCCTTTGAGCGCCAGCAAATTGAAATTGCACCGCTGGCCTTTATGCGCGGGCGCACGCTGAACCATGCTTTTGTGATTTTGGACGAGGCGCAAAACACCACGCCCGAGCAGATGAAGATGTTTTTGACGCGCATCGGCTTTGGCAGCAAGGCCGTGATCACCGGCGACGTGAGCCAGGTCGATTTGCCGCGCACACAGCTCAGCGGCCTGATAGATGCCGAACGCATCATGAAGCGCGTGCAAGGCATTGCCATCACCCGCCTGACCAGCGCCGACGTGGTGCGGCACCCGTTGGTGGCGCGCATTGTGGACGCGTATGACAAGCAACGCAGCACGGACACGGCTGCCGCCGCTGATGCGAACGGTGTTGCTGATGCTGATGACGCCGATAATGTGCGTTCACGCGCAGCCGCCAAACCGGCCGCCCGCAAAACCCGGCGCAAGGTCTGACATGGCCACCCGCCCTGCCCGTTTGACTACGCCTTCCCAGGCCAGCAACGCGCTGGAATTGTCCCTGCAGTTTGGCGACTTTGCGCAACTGAAGGCTCACCGCGCCGCCCTGCCCCGCGCCGCCGTCAAGCGCTGGATCACCCGCGCCCTGCTGCGCGATGCCGAGCTGACCGTGCGCGTGGTCGGCGAAGACGAAGCCTTCGCGCTAAACCGCGACTACCGCGGCAAAGACTACGCCACCAACGTGCTGACCTTCGACTACACGCAAGCCCCGTTGGTGACAGCCGACCTGGTGCTGTGCGGCCCGGTGGTGGCACGCGAAGCTGCTGCCCAGGGCAAGAGCCTGCAAGCGCATTACGCCCACCTGCTGGTGCACGCCAGCCTGCATGCCCAGGGCTACGACCACGAAAGCAATGAGCGTGACGCGCTGGAGATGGAAGCGCTGGAAGTGCTGCTGATGGGCTCGCTGGGGTTTGACAACCCGTACTGATTTTGCGTGCGTGGCGTTGGTGTGCCGGTCATGGCTGGGCCAATGCTTGCGCGAATGTCCCCCGCCCTGCGGGCTCCTCCTTTATTTCGCTCCAGCATTGGCCCAGCCATGACCTTTCGCGAGCACTTTTAGCTTGCTATTCCAACTTAGGCACCCAAAAAGTTCCAACAGCGCTGGCTGACGCAGGCGGCCGTGGCGGTCAGCGCAGTGAGATCAAGAGGGAGACCGCAGGGCGGAGGACACGAACGAAGCTGAGGGCCATGGCCGCCTGCGTCTGGAACGAATAACGAATCTCAGCTGAGCGTGACACGCGCGAACTTGCGTTTGCCGACCTGCACCACATAGGTACCCGCAGGCAGCTTCAGCGCCTTGTCGCTGACCACACTCGAATCAACACGCACGCCGCCGCCGTCGATCAGGCGGGTGGCTTCGCTGCCGGAAGGGGCCAGGCCGGCGGCTTTGAGCAGGGCTGCGATGCCCATGGGCGCACCAGTCAGCGTGACCTCGTCAATCTCGTCGGGCACGCCGCCCTTGCTGCGGTTGATGAAGTCTTGCTCGGCCGCGTCTGCTGCAGCGGCCGAATGAAAGCGTGCAGTGATCTCTTTGGCCAGGGCCACCTTGGCGTCTTTGGGGTTGCGCCCGCCGGCCACTTCGGCCTTGAGCGCGGCAATCGCCGCTTCGCTTTGGAAAGACAGCAAGGTGTACCAGCGCCACATCAAGGTGTCGGAGATCGACAGCACCTTGGCGAACATGCTGTTGGGCTCTTCGGCTATGCCGATGAAGTTGTTTTTGCTTTTTGACATTTTCTCGATGCCGTCCAGGCCTTCGAGCAGCGGCATGGTCAGGATGCACTGCGGCTCCTGGCCGTATTCCTGCTGCAGGGTGCGGCCCATCAGCAGATTGAACTTCTGGTCGGTGCCGCCGAGTTCGAGGTCTGATTTGAGCGCCACCGAGTCGTAACCCTGCATCAGCGGGTACAAAAACTCGTGCACGCTGATCGGCGTGCCGGCCTTGAAGCGGTCATGAAAGTCGTTGCGCTCCATCATGCGGGCCACGGTGTACTTGGCGGCCAGCTGGATCATGCCCATGGCGCCCAGCGGAATGCTCCACTCGCTGTTGTAGCGGATCTCGGTTTTGGCCGGGTCCAGCACCAGACTGGCCTGGCGGTAGTAAGTTTCGGCGTTGGCCTTGATCTGCTCGGTGGTCAGCGGCGGTCGGGTGCTGTTGCGCCCGGACGGGTCGCCGATCAGGCTGGTGAAGTCGCCGATGAGAAAGATCACCTGGTGCCCCAGGTCTTGCAACTGGCGCATCTTGTTGAGCACCACTGTGTGGCCGATATGGATGTCCGGTGCGGTCGGGTCCAGCCCCAATTTGATGCGCAGGGGCTGGCCGATGGCCTCGGAACGGCTCAGTTTTTTCACCCATTCGGCCTGCGGAATCAACTCTTCACAGCCGCGCAAGGTCACGGCCAGCGCCTGCTGAACGGCGTCGGACAGGGGCGAAGTGGGGGAAAGCGCTTGATTCATAAGGGTTTTCGTTATATTTCGGGCTTTTCGAGTGGCTATAATCCTGAG
>Ga0164295_10000935_pt1 | contig 24256 bp, 16 predicted proteins | sample GEODES006metaG_FD_111798 | JGI IMG/M metagenome (GOLD analysis project Ga0164295, IMG submission 111798) | Oligotrophic lake water microbial communities from Sparkling Lake, Wisconsin, USA - GEODES006 metaG | ecosystem: Environmental > Aquatic > Freshwater > Lake | place: USA: Sparkling Lake... | reverse complement strand
GATACTTCGTTTACATCTATCACGAATGGATATAATATCATTCAAATAAACAATCCATCTCAACTCTATGCAATAGGACGTTTATCGATCATACCTGGAAGTAGTCTAAGTATTTACTCTTTAAAAATAAACGAGGTAGAACATATTACAGCTGGTAATCTTTATGTGGTTGCACCCACCATCGTATTTACAACATCGGCAAATTATTCCACTGTATTTACAAAATTGTATAAGATAACAGACCCATCCTTTAATGTGACGTTTCAAATAGAAAATTTGTCAGGGACAGCGTATTTTGAGTATCTCTATTATACCGATGATACCTATACTACACTATCCTATACTACAACCACGCCTATTGTAAATGGGACTACGGTTTCTACTATTACCTATACCAATCTTTATGTTCTAGTGCGTTTTAGAATGAACTCTTTCACTTCTTTCCAAGTAACCTCATTCAAATTAAACAATATAGAACAGCTTACAGGTACAAATACATACAGTTATACTGGAAACACATCCCCTACTCTTTTTACAACAACGCTTGGCGAGCTTGTCAACCAATTATTGACCCCAATTACTCTTACCTATGGATTTGCAAATACAGGTATTCTCAATATAGGTTCTTCTTTAACAACTACCAATCTATTAGGAGCCGCCTATGGAACAACCCTTAGTTCAAGCGACAATACAAGCGCTCTGGCCACGACAGCTTTTGTCAAAGCCCAAGGATATTCAACCGGAGGCGGTTCTTTGGTGGGATATGCCCAAACCGCTGTCGCCCAAACATGGTCTGCTCTTCAAACATTTAGTTCTGGTATTCAATCTTCATCCTATAATGCATTGACTGCAACGAGTACCTTATCGTTGGGTTCTAATTTGACTACAGGTTCCCTCAATCTAGGTACATCTACTTGCACGATGAATCAAAATGTACCTTTCACTCCAACCTATTCGTCTGTTCCCACGTCCACACAAATTGGATACACTGTAAATTTATCAGGATTGCTCAGCACCAATTTTGTATTTAATGGAAATTATCGTGTATTTCGTTATGTACCTGTAGTACAAGGAACCTATATGGCGACTGCACATGGTTGTCCACAATTAAATTTAGATTCTTTTATGATGTGGTTAGGAGCTTTAAAAGTAACTCCTACAGATGGATTAGATATTACAAACTACTCAACGACAGACCATCTCGTATTTGGGTCTAGTTTAATTGCTTCAGGAAATAGTACAAATATATTCCTTGCGAATACGGTGTGGACTGTATCAGGAACTATGTACATACCCGCTGGATATACTTCTCTAATATTAGGCACCTCTGGTCTTAAGGCAGGTAATCCGACTTCAAACATGTTTACCGCATTGACCGTAACAAGAATCGCATAAATAATATACACACTCATTTAGAATAAGAAGTCTATATTTTATAAACCTAAAGTATAATGAAGAATCTATTGCTGATTGATTCTACTGTTACAGACTACAACACTTTCGTGGATTCCGTCAATGCGGATACGATACCGTTTGTCTATCGTTCCTCTACGACTCAACCATTTGTTCTAGATACCCTAGAACCTCAAGAACCCTATGTTCATCAAGAAGCAACTACGCGCCAATCTTTGTTGGATTTTATAGGAAACACTACGATTGACCGCGTGGGTATTGTGTTTTCCATGAACGCCCGTGTATTTTTAGAAGGAGACACTTTTTTTTCAAACGAAAATGTCTATTTCCTCACGGTGTTGATACAGAAATATCAAGTGAAACACATGGACTATTTTGCTTGTAATACCTTACAGTATCCGGAATGGAACGAATATTATGCCAAGATTTCGGAGACAGGCGTCATAGTCGGAGCCTCCAACAACAAGACCGGTAATTTACAGTATGGTGGAGACTGGGTCTTGGAAAGTACAAACGAAGATGTAGAATTTATTTATTTCACCAATACCATTCAATATTACAAATATTTATTAGATACATCGGATACTGGATATAGTAGTGTCGTTATTAAGACCGATGGTACTTTATGGGGCTCTGGGTCCAACGCCAAAAATCAGTTGGGAAGTTATGGAAGCTCCACGCAAATTATGAGTTACAGTGATTTTAGATTATTGACCAACATTGGCAATTTCGTGAGAGTCGCATGCAGTGTGAATTTTACATACTGTATGAGTGCAACCAGCGGAGGACGTGGAATAGATTTCTGGATATATGCATCTGGCTCTAATGCAGATGGACAATTGGGAAGTTTTGGAGGAATCCAGTTTGCACTAGCTGGACCTTCTGCAGGTGGTAACGGTTATCAGCGCGCTATTGCAGCCGGTGAATTTTTTGTCTTGTACCAAGATGATGACCCTATTACTAGAGGTGCTGGTGCTCCAACTAGTGCCTATAAAGCTACTAACTCTGCTTCTTGGTTAGCTTGTGGCAGAGCCCATTCATTATATATATTCTGGAGCAATCAATATTTGTACGGTGTTGGACTGAACAGTAATTATCAGTTGGGTACAGGCAATACAAATCTGGTTGGAGGTATCACGCTCTTATCCACTAACAAATATGTTGCTATTTCATGCGGGTCTTATCACAGTCTTGCTTTACGAGAAGATGGAACCATATGGGGTTCCGGATTGAATTCAAGTAATCAGCTAGGTAGTTTATATGGTTCCAATACAACCTTTGTACAAATTTCTCCTGCGAATAAACTATTTGTGGCGATTGCAGCAGGCGAAACCCATAGTTTGGCATTGAATATAGACGGAACTGTATGGGGTACAGGGTCCAATACATATAACCAATTGGGAAACATGTACGGTTCAAGTACGACCTTTGTACAACTCATTCCTACAGGAACTGTCTTTCGCCAAGTTTCTTGTGGGTCTTATGGGTCTTATCATAGTTTGGCTTTAGACAGTAATGGGAATCTATGGGGTACAGGATTAAATGCCTCTGGGCAGTTAGGTACCGCATATGGTTCCAACACAACGTTTACTCAAATACTTACAGATGTCGCATTGTTATCTAACCTTTCGCCCGTTTACTTTGACCCAATTTACATCAGCTATTTGTTTTCTCTTTCCGCAAGTGTGAACGTAGTTTCAGGGAGCTCACTTACGATTTACGGAACGAATTTGGCAAGTGTGGCCTATGTCACCTTTGGAGGCATTCAAGTACAATCATCGTCCTTTACCACAATAAACCAGTTTAAAATTGTTTTTACGGTTCCTAACACAGGGTCTTTTACAAATTATGTCAATATTAATGTAGCTGGTACCAATTATCCTGCGACCAACAGCGATATCAATAAAACCGAGGGCGCCACTGCTATACCCACCATCACAAGTATCACGCAAGCTGCAAACGGTCTGATTACCATGAATGGAACAAATTTTAGTGCGCCGACAGTAACTATGACAGGCGGTTATAGTTCAGGAACAGTTACAAGAGTGAGCTCCACACAACTGACTTTTACTCCGAATACCTTTATTAGCAGTTCCACATTTACAGTTACGGATGGTGCAAGTTCTGCTCCTTTAACGGTGTCTTTTCCTACCATTACCACGATTAATCAAGCTGCAAACGGACTCGTCACGATTAATGGGACTACGTATTCAAATCCTACAGTGACTATTAGTGGATTTACAACTGGAACAGTGACCAAGGTAAGTTCAACTCAACTTACATTTACGCCGAATGCCTTCATTGGAAGTGCTACCTTTACCGTAACCGATTCAGGTAGTTCCGTAGCCTATACCGCATCTTTTCCAAGTATTACAAGCATTACGCAATCCGGAAGCGGAGTCGTTACTATTAACGGAACCAATTTCAATTCCCCTACCGTTACCATGACAGGCGGATATACGTCGGGAACCGTGACTAAAGTAAGCTCTAGTCAACTGACTTTCACACCAAATACGTTCATCGGAAGTTCCACCTTTACCGTCACTGATTCAGGTAGTTCTGTATCCTATACCTCAACTTTTCATACCATCACCAGTATTACTCAGGCATCTAACGGCCTTATCACTATCAATGGTTCCAATTTCACGTCACCTACCGTGAGTATCCCTGGATACACTACGGGTACCGTCACCAGAGTGAGTTCTAGTCAGCTCACATTTACTCCAAACACTCCCGTGACAAGCGCTACCTTTACCGTTACAGACTCTGGAAGCTCTGTCTCCTATACCGTCGCATTTATCACAGTGACCAGCATGGTTCAAGCATCCAACAGACTCATTACCGTGACCGGAACCAATTTTACAAGTGCAAATCCAACAATTACAATATCAGGTGGGTATACGTCAGGTACCGTCACCAGAGTGAGTTCTAGTCAACTAACCTTTACACCTAGTGGTTTTGTGGGTGTTTCTACATTTACAGTTACCGATACAAATACGATTGTCACCTATACTTCCGCTTTTCCAATCATAACTAGCTTTACACCTTCTAGTGGTAATAATAATACGACAGTCAGTATTAGTGGCACAAATTTAACCAATGTCACAACAGTCTTATTTGGGTCTGTAGCTGCGACCAATCTTACGGCGACATCAACATTAGTAACTGTAAACGCTCCATCCAACACGAAAAGTGTCTTCATTACCTTAACGGATAGTAATGGAAACAGCGTGATTACAGGTACTTCTTTCAAATACAGTACCCATTCATCCCTTTTCACTACAAGTTTGAGTGAACCTGCAAATAAGTTATTGACACAACTCACCTTAACCGACGGTATTGATACAACAGGGGCTTTGCAATTTGGGTCTCTCTTGGCGACGACTCTATTAGGTCCTACCAATGGTTCAACGGTCACTTCTAGTGACAATTCAAGTAGTTTAGCTACAACGGCATATGTGAAATCTCAAGGCTATTCTACGAGTTCTTTTACAGGATATGCACAGATGGCGGCAACACAAACATGGTCTGCAATACAAACCTTTAGTTCAGGTATACAATCATCTGCATACAATGCAATCACTCCTACGTCTACTGTATCTGTGGGGTCTAACCTAACCACTGGAACGCTCAATTTGGCTACATCTAGTGCGACTATCAATCTGAATGCTCCTTTGAGTCCTACCTATACGACAGCACCCACCTCTACTCAAATCGGATACAATGTTACATTGCCTCCTTTAAATACAAGCAACTATGTCTTTGCGGCAGTAAACCGAGCTTTTCGTTATGTATCTGTTGTACCAGGCACGTATATTGCATCTGCTTCGGCAAAACCTAATATTAATCTGGATTATTTTTTTATAAATTTTGTTGCTTTAAAAATTACACCTTCCGTTGGATTAGACCTTGGGACTATAGCCAGTGCCAACATACTTTATTTTGATTCTGGTATGAATGCTACAGCCACTGTTACAAATGTTGTATTAGGCGGCACTGTATTCCCGATATCCTGTTCAGTATATATACCAGCAGGATTTATAACATTAGCTTTTTTAACAAATACATACAAGGCCGGGAATCCAAGTTCTTTTATTGAAACGTCCATGTCTGTCACCAGAATAGCTTAAATTCGTTTTCCATACATAGTCTAAATCTGGTTTCATAGTATGGATGCGTGTTCTTTACCATTACCGTATGAATATTCACAGTATTTGTTTACATCTAGTTTTTTAATGGGAATCTCTTCCTGCGTTTGTTTGTATTACAAGGATTACCTGTCCTTCTTCTTTATGTTCATGCTGTTTTTAACCTCTATTCAGTTTTGGTATAAACCAAACTATGGATGGAGAAGAGACCTAGACTTATTTATGTGTAAAGCATTCAGTATTTATTTTTTTGGAAATACGATGTTTCGCAGCGAATTTTCACAGGCAGTCTATAGGAGCGGATTTTATAGTACCCTTTTCTTTTATTTGATAGAAACGATATTACATCGCTTCAAACATAAAAAATGGATTGTCTTTCATATGGCTATTCATATTTACACTTTTTTCATTCCTTTTGTTCTTTATAGGTTGTAAGCTCCCATTATAAATATAAATTCTTTATAATGGAAGCATGTTCTCTACCCATACCTTTCGTTTACTCCAAGTATTTATTTTATTCTAGTTTTACGATAGGAGCTTCCTCCTTTGTTTCTGCTTATTACAAAGATTATGTAACTTTTCTATTCATGTTCATGCTCTATTTGACTTCTATCAATTACTGGTATAAACCAGACTACGGTCTACGAAGAGACGTAGACATGTTTTTATGCAAAGTGATTAATATTTATTTTTATCTCATGACGTTGAGCGTCTATGATGAATATTGTAATGTAGTGTTTGTCAATGGATTTTGTAATGTGTTGTTTCTCTATTTCATGGAACACGTCTATTGTTATTTTAAGAAAAAACAATGGATTATTTTTCATATGATCATTCATTTTCAGCTTTCTTTTTTTACACCGTTTGTTCTTTATATACTATGAATTTCACCTGTATCTTCGTCAAAAAAGAAATAACCTATGTCTGGCTCAGGTTCATGGTCTACTTTTCCTAGAAAAAAACAAAGCCATTCTAACAGACGCATATAGTGTATTCCTTTTCATTTTTATCCTTATTTTTTATCCATTTGTTTCAATCGGAATTCCAAGAGAGGGGACATCTCCATTCTTGACACCGGAAATTTGATATAGGTATCCCCTAAATCACGATGCATAAACACCAGGTTCATGTCTCGTATCGTGAAACCGTACTTTCGCTCCAGTATCTCTCGATACAAATTCAGTTGGAGCGAGTAATGTACCGTATTACAATCGTTCAAGTATTGGATGGGTTTCAGTGCTTTTTTTCCGTAGCTATACGTTTGAATTTCCTTGGAGAATTTCCAATCGTAAATACTGTGGGTACCATCCTCGTTTAGAAACAGCATATCTACCGACCCACAAATACGAAGGTCTTCGTCGTAAATCATCATCTCAGTACGAAAGGGTGTCATGTGAGCATGGTCCAGGTAAAATTGGGCAAAGAATTGCAGTTCCACTTCGTCTGTATTCGGAAGCTCTTGTCCGTTGTAAAACTCTTCAATGTGTTTGTGCATACCTGTTCCAAATTCCGCTGCCTTTTTACCGTTTTCGGTCCAGGTAGTTTGGATTTCTTCTTTGGTCATTCCAAAATACTTACTATTTGGCCAATCTGTAGACGCCATCATCTTGTCAATGATAGCGTCTGCGTTGAATTTTTCAAAGAAAGATTTTATCCATGTCGTACACGATTTATAGTATTTGTCTCCACAAATCGTATAGATATGTCCATTTTCTTGAAAGGAAATGTTTTGGTCACGGGGGTGCGAATTCTTTGTAGCCAACATGGTTTATGCCTTTTCTTCTCAAATCAAAACGTCGTCAATTTTCGGATTGAGTTGTATGAATGAGACAAGTGATTTCTTCTCGGAGCTTTTCTCGTTCCATGTAAAATTTAGCTACTGGATTGGTTGGATGTAAGGTTTCACAAATCATTCCTTGTACATTCATTGTTCCGTACTCCTCTAACAAGACATTGTAGAGTTTCTCTTTTTGATAGGGAACCAAATAGACCCCCTTTTGTCCAACGAATCTATAAGCACATTTCATTTTCCCTTTGTTGTAGATTTTATGACGAGGACTGATATAGGTTTGAGAACGAGGACAATTTTTTTTGAAAGCATCTTTTTCTATACAAACAAGCTCTGGATCCATGCTGTAGGTATCGGTAATCGCCAAAATATCTTTTCCATGTAGGGTATGCTGTCCTGGAACAAGTAATTGTATGGCGACATCTCCTTGGTCTGTTTGAACCAGTGTTCCTGCTGGAAAACAAATCGTTGAATTAAAGACAAAATAACTAAACGTCAAGTCAGGATTTGAAATGCGATTGTTGAACGTATCAATCAAGGCAATCTCTAGAGTAGTCCCGGACCCATTTGGAATTTGAACACGTAGGTAGTCGTTTCGCAATATCTCAAAATTTGCGGAAAGCGTACCAATGAGTGCAGCCGTGACCAAATTCATGTTTTTTCCATAGATATATAGATTGTCGCCAGCCACGCTTTCTCTAGGATAGGCATCTTGAATGACAGGTGTTTGATAGAGAAAACTCAAGGAGGTGTCTAGGGGATTGTCCGAAAGGTCTACGAGTTGTATGGCGGCATATCCTATACCAGCCGGGGCATCACAATACAAGAGATTGGTGGAGACAATCGTAAAATTGGTTGCAGCCACGGACTGAAAGAGTACACCCTTGATTTGAGGAGTATAATCGGACGCTAAAAAGTTTTGACCCGTAATCTCCACTCGGGTATCACGTCCTCCTGCGGTAGGACTTATCGTTTTGGCTGCAATAGAAGGAGTAAGGACCGAGGGCGCCGATATGGTTTCCACGATACCGGTGGTCGTATTTATCATATAAATGACGTTGTTTCCAGAGGCGTTTGTCCCATAGTACACTGTATTGTATTGGCTGCTTGCATTGCTTTGATAAGAAGCCAACGCACTAGAAGGAGAATCTGTGTTCACCAGAATGACCGTACTTCCATCAATGTACAAATTTCCATTGACATATAGCAAATCTAACGGATTAGAAATCCCCGTCATGAATTGTTCATTCGTAATCGTACCCGTCATATCGGCAAGACAAATACGGCCTTGGTTAGGATTGTTTCTTGTGACAGCACTATAATAGATACAGTCGGTCAGTGTATTCGCAATTTTAGTTTGTCCTTTTACGAATCCTTGAAAGGTATAGGCAGGTAACAGAGCTTTGCTCTGGACGTTATTGGTCAGTAAATCAAAGATATAAAGGTAGTCTGGGTTTGTGGTAGAGGGGTCTGCATTACAGATGACATACATTATCTTGTTGTATACTTTCACGACGTTGGGTTGAGCAGAAGAGGGCAATTGAATAGACAATTTGGTCTGTGTGGTCATGTTGTATTTTGCAATTTTGTATATCGTCGGTTCACAAATGTACAATATGTTTCCTTCTACCGCAATACCAGATACAGGTACGGTATCTTCATAATAGAGAGCATTGTTTTTTGTCACCTTTGTACCACTTGAACTGTAGATATCGTCCCCGACAAAGATAGTAAAGGTTGGACTATAAGCTAATACAAGGAGAGGTTCGGGTACATCTAGAAGATAGGTAAAACTAGACGTGTTCGTCGTGTTCATATAACGGTCCGTCAATTGTAAAGGAACCGTATTTATACCATAGGGTAAGGTACAGGTAATTTGGCTGTCCGTAATTACGGTATTGGTAGCCATTTCTGAACCAAACGCAACATAATTGATATACGACAAATCGTTACCATACAAGGTTAGCGTTTCACCAATATGACCACTGTTTTTATCTCTTCCCGTAACCATGGGTGATTTTGTGATAATATCTTGGACTGAGGTCACTGTATTTCCATACATGTCAGTGAGTGTAATTTTATTATTTCCAGATGGAGTAGGGATGGTGATAATCATTTGATAATTGGACACTGTTCTGAAACTTGCATTGCTTGACCCCACCCTGACGGAGTTCGCCAACAAGAGTTCTTGACCCGTCACTATAATGGTACCATTTTTTACCTGATTCAAAGGACTCACATTGTCTATCACCATCGTTTGATAGGTAAAGTTTTTACTATAATAGGTATAGTAATCATAAGAATCATACAAGGAAATAGAGACATTGCCTGTAGAACTGGGTACAGATGCATTAATACTTGAAGCCGATTCAATGACAAAGGGAGTAGAGATATCTCCAAAATACACCGTAGAGGTGTTGGATAATAATCCTCCTGTGATACGTACATTGGTTTTCGGGGGCGAAACACTTGAACTGACATTTGAAATAAACGTGTTGATGTAAACAAATTTTTTAGTGTAAGGTGTTGTATTTCCATAAATATCTGTCGCCGTTACGGAGACATTTCCGTTATTGATGGGCACCGATACGTTGATAAAATGGGTGGATGCGGTGAACGTCGTGGACTTTGCGTTTCCAAACGACACATAAGACGTATTTGTCAAATTCATACCGTACAACGTTACGTTTTCTTCAACCCGGGATGTTTCGGGTACCATGCCTGTAAGAACAGGGGTTTTGTACAGAAAGTTACCCGGGACGATAGTCCGGTTCCCCACATCGTCCGTGACACTCACGGAGGTATTACCAAATGCATATGGTACCGAAACATTGATATAGTTAGAAAAAGCCGTAAACGTCGTACTAAGATTGTTGAATTGTACAACGGAGGTATTGGCGAGATTTTCACCCTCAATCACGATGTTACTTTTGGGTGCACCTGAACTATTCATAGAAATAGCCCGTGGATTGGCGTAGATGAATCCTGGATACGACACACGGTTCCCAAGATTATCTATCGCAGTCACGGTCGTAGACCCGTTGGACAAATTAGGGGCACGTGTACTTACGGAGACACTTGAATTTAGCAGATAGGATAGGTTAATGCCTCCGATTTGTACAAAAGATGTATTGGATAAGTTTTCTCCTGTGATATGTACGAGGGTATTTTTTGTACCGACGGAAGGATTTATCGTGGTGATGGCTGGATTTCTATAAAAAAAACTGCCTTCAAAACTTGCATTGTTTCCACTCGTGTCTGTCAATACGACCGATGCATTTCCTGTGGAAGCAAAGACAGATGCATTGATGGAGGTACTTGAATTCAGAGTAAACGAAGTATTCAGGTCTTGTATTTTTACCGCAACCGTATTGGAAAGGTTTAACCCTCTAATATTCAGAAGGGTATTGGTCGTTCCAAAGGTAGGACTGATTTGAATGACGGTAGGAGCGGTAATGTTATGGTCAACCACTACACTCTCTAAAGTAAATTTCCAATTGATTAAGGGTTCAATTGAATTGGAAGACATCACTATATAATTCACCAAATCCGTGGATGAATAAGACGTGGACAAGACAGTGCCCGCTGCACCGAAGTGGTCAGGAGTAATGGTATAAGGTACTCCTGAAATAATACGATGACCATTATTGTCCGTATTAATCTGAGGCGTAATAGCAATACGAGAATTGTACCATGAAGCTCTATCGGTTCCATCTCTTTTTGGTTTGGTGTAAATGCTGAAAAAAATAACTACATTATCAGGGTTTTGAGTATCGCCTGAAATCGTATTCACTACCGTAAAATTGGCACTCAACGACACAATGTTCCCAATGGTAAAATTTGGTGGAAGTTTCGTTCCAACACTGCCGTCGGAGGTATGTGTATAAAAAGTGAACTTGGAGCTGGATGCAGGCGTTGCACTTGTTCGTGTATAACTAAATGTTTTAGGGGATTCTGTAAATGTCCAATAATTGGATGCAGTAATGGGTGTTCCTGATGCTACTTTACTAATGGTATCCTGAGTTTGTTCGGATGTATTGAACGTAAGCATTAAGTATTACATAGATAAAATTATGATTGAATTCCCTTATTCCTTATTTTATCATTTATCATTTATCATTTACTTTAAATCTGGAGATTTGGTCTTTATCTCTTTCAACATTTCTGTTCCTTTTTCTTTGACCGTTTCTTTGATAGTTTTTACACCATCGCTTACTGTGTCGGACAATACTTTAGTCGTTTCCTTGGCTTGGGTTAGCATTTCTTTTGGATTTTGGTCCTTCATAAAGAAATAAAACACAACCCCTAGCACGACGAACAACAATATCTTAAAAAACAAATAAATTAAATCATGCTTATAGGTGGACATTGTACTTTCATTCAGTTCGTTGGCTGTATCTGCTCTTATTTTATTTTTCATGTAAATCTCCATTGGACTCTCTACAGGTGTCTCTTTGATGATAACCTTATTTCTATTTTCCAAGGCTCGACGGTCAGCTTCCGCCTTTTTTCTGAGTTCTTCTCTTTGGTGTTCAAGGAGTCTATCTTTGCTCAATTCTGTATTGACACGTATGAGTTCTTTTCCGTATTTGTCAATGTCGGCCTCATATTTTGAGGAGACTGATTTCTTGTCCTCTACATTCTTCGTTTTATTTTTTATGGCGGTCGGCTTTCCATATTTTTGTAAGTCACTGTAATAGGCATCATCAATGGAAAGTTTCAGTGTATTCATTCCTTCATTGGCCTTTATGTACTTAGACTCTAATTGTATCATCTTTGATATTTCTTGGGTGATACCCATTTTGGAAGAAAAAGCACTGGACTCTGCTACGTTTCCTTTTTTAAATAAAAGGTCTAAAATCATTCGGTTTGCAATGTCTTCATAATCCCAATAAAAGGAAAATTTACCCGATGCTTTAAACTCTTGAGCTTTTGATATATTTTCTTTTATTTGAGAATTTACAGGTAAATTGGACAATTTTGTTTCCTTTTCTTTGTTATATATCCAAACATTTACATCCACCGGATTGGTGATAGGGGTACCTACATAGCTGTCAGAGCTGCTGGTGGATTTTTTAACAGGCTTGCATAAAGGGATAGAAGTAGGTGTAGGCGTAGGACTAGGTTTTGATGTAGGTTTAAGGGTTGACTTTACTTTATCCATTAAGATAAGTAGATATATTTAAGACACACAAACACGATAAAATTCATTTGTATAAGATATTTTATCATACCTAGTGATACGACAAACTTCACCCGGTCGTAAGAATAAAGTTTTTGCAACTGGGTCAAACCTACTGATTTCAGGAAGTTGACGGTCTTCTTCTATATTGAGATTCTGATATAATTCTGTTTTTTCAGTAGGTGACAATTTTACATGTTTGGGTACCAACCTATGTTTTAGTACGTTCAACTGGAGCTGTTTCAAGTCAAAGAGTACCACATAAATTTGTTTGAGTTCCCATATGTTTTTGAGTGCCTTGTGAATACTGTCCACGGAATAATCGTTGGTAATCAGAACCAAGGTATCTTTCTCGGTTAACATGCCTTCTTGTGTAAACATGGAATCAATGATGTTGGAAATATTCAGTTTCTTCACACTATTGGCCGGGTTCTTCGTATTGGCGTCTTCTGTCATGTATTTGACAAAGCATTTTTCGTCGCCCTTGACCACCATAAAGTCCAGTTGATTGTTCTTCTGAATGACATCCAATTCTTCCATGCTGAAGTATTCGTAGGAGGAACAATCGTATCCCATTTCTGACAAATAATAAATCAGATTGGTACGAGACTTGTAAAGTTTACTGAGGTAGATGCTTTTGGACTCCATTTTATATTAGACAGATATATATTTATATGTATTCAATTTTATTCAAATTCTCTATCAAGTATATATAGATGATTACAATACTAAAGAATGAATGGACCGAGTTTGAACAATGTCACAAAAACGCGTACAATGTATATTTTCATATATTTTGCGGATTCATGTTTATGACATTTTTATTTTTAGCTGCAAAACCATATTCTATACTAGGTTTAATAATATACACATTGTTACTCATATTTACCCTTCAGAGTTTATGGACACCTCTAATTATTTCTACTGTAATAGGTATACTATTATATATAACAAAATCTATAAAAGTATCAATTACTTCTATGCTTTTATTGTTTGTCTTGTTTTATTTTTTACCCGATGTATCTCATTATTTAAGTAATGAACCTTCTATGTTGACTCTAGATAATATAACACATGCCTCGTTGTTTATAAACATTTTTTATCTTTTGCCATTTAGTATTATGATAGTAAATAATAGTTATTTAATGTGAAATAGTGTATAACGAAGCCAATAAAAAAATACGACTACAATGTAACTCGCGAATAAATACAATAATAATAGTTTTATAATTTTTGGTATATTTTTATATAATAATTTAATTTTTAATACGACCTGAAACAGTATAAGTAATACAACTATTAATGCAAATAGGATATACTTCACGCAGTTTTGAGTCATTAACTGACAACCTAATCCTATAAAAAATTGATAAAATGTTTTTGGGTCAGTACCCACTTTCATAAAATATCTTGTTACAATTTCATAAAAAATATAAAATTGTTTGATGGTTTCAACATATTCTTTTGTATAGTTACAATTTTCACAAACGATAAAATGAATTTTTAATAGAATTCTAGGCGTTAATTCTTCCTTTTCTTTAATCACCTGATGTGTTGTTTTATCAAAATCAAAAACAATAAAATCGCCCATGTTTATTTTGTGACTCACATCAAAATTATTGAAATAAGTAATAATATTATCATTTCCGTCAGTTAATCCAATAATTACTCTATAAAATTTAATGCCATTAAAATTATAAAAACAATCTTTATGAATATCATAATTACCAGAAGCACCATATAAATTTATTTTATTCATATTATTTTTAGGATTAGAATAATACAATTCATCCATTTCATTTACATTTATTTTTATACATTTACTACCGTCACATAATTTGTTCCAAAATCCATTTTTTTGTATTTTTTCTACCTTGGATTTTATAGACGGAGACATATCATCATACCATGTATGATACGTAGATGCATTTTTATCAGGAATTATAGTATAATATTCTTTGGATATGTCGTCTAACATAGAATGTAATTCACTTGGTAATTTACCAATTCCAATTTTTCCTTCTATATCATCTTTATATGTAAATATACTATCCATTATTATATGTTTTATTATTTCTCATTTCTCAATTCTATTTGAGAACATTCTTTTCCAGAGTTAATATTTCAATTTATTAATCATCTTTTTAATCCACCATTTGCAGAAGCCCAAGTATTCGGTGGGTGACCGTACCGGGATGATTTGGACCAAATCCTAGATGGATAAGTCGGGTTTGGATAGGAAAGGTGGGGTCTTGGTATCCGTAGTTTAGACCTTCTCTCGCCAGCCCTTGATTCAAGGCTAGAATAGCCGGTTTGAATTTGTCCATGAAATGTTTACAATCCTGAGGAGTGGTCCCTTCGTATTCAGGGTCGGTGACCCCTCTGTTAAACATAAAGGATTCATATTTTGTAAAATAATAGAGCTTCTCGTACAAAAGGGAACTGATATCTGGACACCTGAAAAAGAGGGTTTGTTTCAATCCAGGTACCTTGAATTCTTTTTCGTGTACATATTTGAAAAAAGGTTGCATACGAACAGGCAATTCACTAAAATCAATGTCTGAGAATGGATTGAACATCTTTACATTTTTTTCACCTGTATCATAATCATAACCTTTCTGGTCTTTGATATAGCTTAATTTATAAATAAATTTATTCAGTCTAGACTCTTCGGGGGTTTGGACAGATACAAAAAATGGACTATCTTCTAGGAACCATTGGACCAAATAAGCTACCTGAGACGTCACAAACTTCACGTCTTCTACGTGATATTCTTTCTTGGGTCTAACTAAGATATCAATGTCCTCGGATTTATAATCCATTGGATAGTTGGCGTCTGCTAAGACGAGTTGTATGGCCTTGCCGCCCTTTAAAATTAACTCATACGGTTGGTCTTTCATTTTCATGGAAATCACCCCAAATACCATGAGTGCAGCACACAACAATACATTGTAATGAGTAAAATCTATATCACTGTCCATAAGCCATTCTTTAAAACGGCCTATCTTCTTTTCATTCTTTTCTGGAATAAAATACGTGGAAATAAGGGTCTTGTTCATTTGACAAATGCTCCAGTCTCCGGTTTTGTTTAGCTGTTTACAATCGGATTTCATCATCGCTTGTAAATCCGTTTTTAACTGGGTCATCTCGTTTTTACCAAACAGTGGTTTCCAAAATTCAGGTTCTGTTTCGTCGTATTTCTTGGTGACCGCGGGTAAGTGAGGGATTCTTAATTTTGGAGGTGGTCCTGGTGGAGGTTTAGGACCAGACGGTGGTCTAGGTCCGGGCGTACTCATCTCGGCTGGTAAAAAGGTAACAGGCGATTTGGTTTTGTGAATATGTCTTGACCGTTCGCGTGACCTTCCCCGCGACCGGCCACGCGACCTGCCTTTTCTAGATACTTCTGCATTTGCAGCCTTGGACCGAGACCTGGACCGCGCTCTGGAACGAGCTCTGGGAGGAGAAGGATATTCTTGCGTTCCTTCGGCGCTATTGTATTGGTTACTTAGTGGTGATTCGTAGTTTGAATCTCTATTGGACCCCCCTTTTCTTTTTGCTTTCGGTTTGAGTTTCTTTGTGTTTGTATCTGTCTTTGTCTTTTCACGGTATTTTAAATGTTTCATATACATTACGAAAGGATTAAAATACTTCTGAATTAGTTTACGGGGTTAGTTTACGGGTTTACGGATTTAAATTCAACTTGATTACTTTTTTTTCTGTAGTTGGTTCCGAATTTGAAGAACCAGAGGACTCAGAGGTGTCAGAGGACTCAGAGGTGTCAGATGTTCCAGATGTGTCAGACGACTCCGTCGTTCCAGACGATTCAGAGGATGACTCGGAGTTAGAGGTCATTTCCGAATTAGGTACCGAGTTTGCTTCCGAACTCTGTGACACGGATACCTCATTCCCAAAGGTGACATTTTTCTTTCCTTGATTTTCATCCACCGTAGGCAATCTTGTCGTACTCTTTTCAAGAGATTCATTTTGACGTACGTTGTCACTACTCATGGTAATATTGTACTTACCTGTTTTTGGGTCGTATCTAGGCCCCAAGTTCGGATTTTCTGCATTCGGTATATCTTCTGTGATAGGTGGTTCATATTCTTCCAAAGGTTCAGACAATACTTTGTATTCTTCATCGGTCAACGGTTGATTTAACAATTGTTCCACTTGTTCTTTGTTTGTCTCAGGTTCCTGAACCTCCGGTATAGATTCTTGTATCATGCGTTCAGGAACTGGTTTGGTAATCCATGTCTTGAACTCACCCAAAGACCGTTTGCCTGCAGTGGTTAGACTATCAATCGTATCTGCCGTAATCAATCTCATTTGAACATTCATCGCGGTAAGCTCATGCATTAATAATTTGAGACAATAGGGTATTTCTACAATACTGAAATTCTTGCCGTATTTACTGATAAGATTGGGTACAAAGGTTTGTGCATCAACCGACTCAAACCGGAGAGGACCATCTACGACAGGACTGTAAAAATTCTGTGTATTCCGGTTGTAAATCGCAATGGTCCCTGAATGATTACAAATCGCCATTTTGTAATAATCTCCTCGGGTCATCATAGAATCATACATGAACGCAGACATACCATGAGACAAGATGGAATCTCGTTCCATGTCTCCAATACGCAGTCCGCCATCTTTGGACCGTCCATGATTGGTTTGCCTTGTCAATGCCGCACGTGGACCTCTCGCCCGATAGTTGATTTTATCCTGAGTCATGTGTTTGAGACGGGTATAATAAGTAGGACCCATGTAGATTTCCGATTCTATTTGTTCTCCCGTCATACCGTTGTATAATATTTCATTACCCGAAGAATGCATGTCATATGCCTTCAACAATCCACCAATCAATTGATGTTTGGGACCATTGTTTACAAACGGCGTAGAATCAATTGAACATCCATTTTGAACGGCAAATTTACAAAACAAACACTCAATCAATTGGTTAATGGTCATGCGGCTAGGCATGCAGTGAGGATTGATAATCAGGTCGGGTCGTAATCCCTCTTTGGTAAAGGGCATATTCTCTTCCGGAATCAAAGTACCAATGGTACCTTTCTGTCCGCAACGACTAGAGAATTTATCCCCGATATTAGGTGTTCTCTCTTCTCTCACGCGGACTTTCACGATACGTCTCCCTTCTTCATTTTGTGAAATGTACACCTTGTCTACAATTCCAGATTGTCCTTTGGCCGAAAAGATACTTGCATCCGATACCATGGATGGGGTTTCGTTTGCATATTTAATGCCTCCAATGATGACGGTTTTATCTTCTATGATGGTATTTTCACGAATAATACCCTGGTCAGAGAGGTCGTTGTAATTATAACCTGGTTTCAGATTGGTTGCCCCTTTCAACACCGGGTTTGCAATTCGTTTCTCTAATTTGCTTGAATCGCCTGTTTCTTCATACGTCTCATACATGCTATAATAGGTAATGTTAAAGAGACCACGTTTGACCGCAGATTCGTTGATGAGAATAGAATCTTCTACGTTGTATCCCGTATGACACATAATCGCCACAATCACATTCTCTCCGTAAGGATGTTCTTCTCCATTGATAAATTTGGTATAACGGCTTTTGACGATGGGTTTTTGACCGTAATTCAAGAGAACGCCCGTCGTATCAATCCGATTGAAAAAGTTGGAATGATATAGTGAAATTGCCTGTCGTCCTTGAATACAACTATAGTCGTTACGAGCTAACGCACTGTTTTCTGGAAAAACCACTTGCGTACCCATGACGCCGAACAAGGAAGAGGGATGTATCTCTTGATGTGTGCAATCGGGCGTAAACGTCGTAGATGCAATATACAAGGTCTCTATTTCACTATTATCCAGGTATTCTAAAATGATTCGGTCTTCTTTCGGATTTAGTTCTTTGATTGCATCACGAGAAGAAAAAGGCGGCATCTGTTTCATCCCATAGACACATTGCATCCAGGTTCGTTTGTCTACATTCGCCATTGTTTCATAACTGAGTTTCCCTTCGTCCACATAGAAGAGCGGTCTCACCAGCCGTCCTTCGTCACTAGAGATGGATATTTTCTTGTATTTCATATCAAAGGCAAACCCAATCATTGGATGAATCATACCAAGTCTTCTACAGGTAATAAAGATTTGTTTGAACCGCAAGGGGTCTGCGACCATACCTACCCATACCCCATTCAAAAATACCTTGGTCAGCCAATGCATGTCTTCGTAACTACATTCTTCCAAAAATTGAATTTTAATTTCTTCTTCACGCATGTTTTCACGTAACCATTTCATCATCACCTGATTGGGTATAGGATTTGTAAATCCACAGAGCATGGCCATTTGTTTATCAATACCTACACTACCTCCCACGTCTATCGGGTCAAACAAACCATATTGGGAACCGTGTAGTAAGTGAGGTCCTACTAATTTATTAGATTCGTCAATGTCTAAATCTACGCGGCGTAAATGACTCAAGAAACTGTGGTAGGTCAACCGATTCAACGATTGAATGACGCCAACGCGTTTGGTATGTGATTTAGAACCCCAGTTTCCTTTGAACCCTTTACGAAATCCTTCTTCAATGTAACGCGGTCTGAAATAGTCATCTGTAAATATGTTCATAAATTTGGTTTTTTGTTCGACGATAGGCTCCTCGTCTACATACGTTCCTTGATTGTAATAAAATTCTTTGTCTATTGCTTTGTATACTTCTGTATACATTTCATTGGTATATTCCAAAAAAAGTTCCTTCATGAGCACACCAGAGGATTGTACACGTTTGTACTTGTAATTGTCTCGGTCGGTCGGCGGTTCTTCTTTTCGTATCACTTTTAACAATTCAAACACCATGTGTCCTACGAAACATGCCTTGGCTTTAAAATTCATTTCCCCTACATGAGGCAGTAACTGATATAGGAGACATTTGTAAGCGGATTGAATAGAATGATATTTTGTAAAACTACCAATGTATTCAAGGGCAGTTTTCTGATTAAAAATAGGTCCTGCGTCATGAATAGATGGACGCAACATTTCCAAATAGGATTCGTTTGCATCTAGGTCGTGTAGGATGGTTTTACAAATATCTTTGTCAGAGACAATCCCTAGAGCACGCATCAAAATAAAAAGAGGTACAGGGATTCGCACATCTGGAATGAAGACGAGTAGTTGTTCGTTGCTGGTTGCTTTTCGCATCACTCGGCGAATGGCGAACGTGCGTCGTGGCTTAGAAATATCTTCGGAAACAGACCGAATTTCTACGGAATAATCATGCGTATTGTCTTTCACCGGTCGTGTATAAATTAAATTGTCTCCGAAATTTTCTTGTGGAATGAGTACCTTTTCTTTGCCGTCAATGATAAAATATCCTCCATAATCATGTTTACATTCACCCATGGTATATCGTGTCTCGGCAGGTAAATTAGACAAGACACATAATTTGGTTTGTAACATAATCGGAAACATACCCAGAAAATAGTGGTCTTGCAAAGGCATTTTTCGTTCCAGCACCAAAGGACCCGAATCTTCCATAATGGTCACTTCAATATCTACGTCGTAATGTATAGAAATACCATACGTCATATTACGTAAACGAGCTTCGTTAGGAAACATATAATGTACATTTTTCTCATCAAAAATCACAGGTTTCCCGTAATAAATTTTGTCTGCATTTCTACCTCCAATATATAGTTTGACATTATACTTGTATTGATTTGTAGTCTTGTTTAAACCTGCATAATAGCGAATTGGATTCTTGTCCATAAAAATTTTAGGCAGACCGGTATCGTAAAAATCATTCACGGAGGATAGATGATGCTCTACGAGTGAGTTTTCTTTGAAATACTTCTCTATAAATGAAAAATGGAAATCTTCTTTCATTTATATTGTAATGTATTATTTTTTATATGTTAATTTTTATGGAGATTTAATCATGATGAATGCTAAAAAGACAAAACTGAGTATGAAGGGAAGGAGTAAGATAAACCATGAAAGCGACGAGTATCCGCTCTTGCACATGAGGTCCAGAATGAAAGTCCAAAACAGAATATAGATAGCATTCAGAAGAAACACAATGGTGTTATTTCCAACATAACAGCTATAATCTCCTAGACACAGCCGATTTGTGTCATTTAAATTGTATAAGCCCATGATAATCAGAAACACAAGCGAAATCACAAAGTATATGGTTGAAGGAGTACATAGTTTCCTTAAATCAAACGGAGGGATGTTAGCAACTGGAAGTTTCTTTAATTTAGCCATTACTATTACTATTCATATATATTTTATTTAGATTGAAAATAAGGAAAGGGTTTGACATTTGCTTGATTCCCATAAGCCACGGGAGGGGTCACCTCAAAGAAAGAAACCGCTTTTTGCATATAATAGCTAGGATAAGTAAAAAAACCTCCTCCTCTTCTTTTACTTTTACTATAATTATAACTTTTATAACTGTTACTCTTTTTATAACTTTTATTCCTTTTATAACTGTTACTCCTTTTTTGTTTTTGTTTTTGGGTCCTATGTTTTTTATGGAGAGTTCTCATACTATACTAAAAGATATTTACATGTGTCAAGAAATGCCTACGACAACACATATCTCGCATTCTTAATTCATCCAGCAACAGCCCTTCTACAGTTTTATCCAAACTTTTATCGTCCAAATACTGAATTTCCTGGGGTATTCCACCGGCTTGTTCTTTTCGTTTGACGACCTCTCTTAGAAAGTAATTGTATTTGTTCCCAATAACTTTTCCACAAGTGAAACATTTCACAGGAATCAACATAATGTATAGTTTAGTTACATATTATTTTCATATCAATTTTCATAAATGTTTTCTAGGTCTATCAGGATAGATTGGGTGTAGGGTACGATTTGATGAAGATAATAAGAACAGGAAGAACCCACCAATTTGTCTAGGTCAAAAAGCCCTACAAAAATACCGTTTCCATTCATCACTTCCGCAAACGTACTTGGTTCTGTAGTAGGTAAAGAATGGTAGGGATTTCCCTGTTTTTTTATATAATCAAGAACACCTTTGTTTTCTTCGTTCTGTACAAAAAGCAATGTATCTGTTACATCTTTGATAAAAAGGCTCATAATTTCAATGTACTTTTTGGTAAATACTTCGTAGAGGTCATCTTTTGGTTTTCCCAATTGAACCGCACATTGCTCTATATCTTCCATTGACAAAAGATGAATTACATGACACTTTCCTGTGCAAGTTAGAGTACATCTTGCTTTCATCCTGATATTTTTTAGAATATCGTTGTAAATGGTCAGATTCGCCTTGTCTAACCAGAAAAAATCACTACGATAGGATGCATGATAGATATCAAATACAACAGACTCTGCACGCTGTTCTGGATACGTATCCGTATACTCCACCCCATTCAATGAATAACACACAAACAATTCTTTGACTTTGTTTGGTGCGGGGTCACCTTGAATTAGATTGAGGTTTTGTTCGGCCAACAATACCTCAGGTACTTGGTCCGTCAAGTCCAACACTTGATTTCCTTTTCCATAAAAGACAGCCACTTTTTTGTAGTCTAATTTATTATTTTCCAATACACATAGGTGATATTTTTCTTTCTTTAAAGATTCCGTCAGGCTTACCACGTCAAAATGGTAAGAGTCAATGACCATGACCTTTTTACCCGATTGAATGGCCGTATAGGCAGAACAGGCCAATGAAAAAATCTGATACACCATATCACTTTTTAAATGTGAAAAATATACTTGTTTCATTTTATTAAAGTAAGTATAGGTTTTAAGTCCTTTCTCTCCTTCTATTCAAAGAGAAGGCCTGATAAGTATAGTAGATTCCTCTTCCCATGAGAACCGATAACATGATTCCTGCAACAATAATGCATGCAATAAGGTCCGCCATTTTACAAGATAACTTTTCTTTTGGGACTGGTCAATTTTATTTTATCGTTTAAATACTTGTTCCGGTTAGGGTTAGGGTTAGATTATTCGGATTCGGATTAATTTTTGTCTCTACCATACGAACTTGGATACACTTGTAGCAATGGTACAATACAAGTATACCTATCGGTCCAAAAATCATACATCCAAATAATAGAAACGTCATCAGGTCTATCCATTGCATTTCAAATTTTATCTACCACTTCCTCCAATATGATGGGCTCAATTTTAATTTCAAAACACCGGGTTCTGATACAAAGGTAACTTTCGTAAGATAATTTCATTAGCATATAACAGGCGGGTACAGACGTCAGTATCGCACAGGTCAACAAGTCTGGTAGAACCATTGTTTTTATAGTTTATCCTAATTAGGGATAGGTTCAATTTTTAGAGCAATGTGTATTTTAATCTATCTAAAATAAAAATCATAATTTTTTTTAGGTAAATCCATTTCTTCCTCTTCGTTGTATTTATATATATTGTTGTTTTCTTGTTGTTGTTCAACAAAATATTTGAAATCGTCATACCATGTATTATCTTTTATGGATGTAAATGTTTCAGATATAGAATCCACATTTTCAAATGTTTGCTCTTTAGGATTAATATTATTCCACTTAAAAGGTTTATTACACGAACATCTTATAAGAGCACAATCATTTGCGTGTTTTATATATCCGTCGTAACATAACATTTTATACTCGTTTCTTACCTTACAAATTAAATCAAAATATTCAGAACGACAACAACTACATCCTGATTCTTCTAACTTGTATGCAAGTGGAATGTAGAGTAAAGAATCCGTCATTTGTTTTATAATTATATGTAATGCTTGGTCGCGTGTTTTTGCATTAGATGTATTTAATAAACTTAACATATTATAATATTTTGAATTAAATTTTTAAGCTATTTAAACATCTAATTTTGAAATAAAGAATAGACTAGGAAATTTCGGCATTTAGAATAGAAACAGCTCTACACGTGAAACAGAATGTTAAACAGAATGTTTCACAAGAAATACATAGTCTCCATCCATCGTCTTTCGTCTCTCATACACAAGACCCAATGCATGAATATGCTGGTGACACGGTTCGCATATACTGGACAAATTTGCTACATGATGTACATTCGGCAAAGTAGAGTCTTTTTGATATTCTAAATGATGTATTTCCGTACCCTTCTTTTTCTTGCAGAATTCACAGATAGACCTTATTTTTTCCCGGTTGTATTTACTTTCCTTGTACAACAGAATAGAACCAGAATCTACTTGTCTATTTCTAATTTCATAAGCCCTCTTCAAAAAAGAGTCGGGTAGAGACAAGGACTTGCATACTTCTAGTCCATACGTGCTTTCACCTGGACCATCACATAAGGTTCTCCCGTAGATGAGCTTCTTGTGTTCATAATTGTACTGAACCGTTAAATGTTTCATTTTCAAACGGGGCATCTGATGTAATTCTTCAAACGACTGTAAACTATGAAAATGTGTAGCAAAGATAAAACTACTGTTTTTTTGATAAATGTCAACAAGACCGGAGACAAATATACTCAACGCAGAATCAATCTCTGTACCGGAGCAGAGTTCATCGCCTAGAATCAGTGAATTTTGATTCGCTTTCTGTAAGATGACTCTGAGTTCGCTCATTTCCACGGCAAACGTGGAGAGTCCTTTGAACAAATTGTCGTTTCCTATAATTCGTGTAAATAAATATTCATAGGGACAAAAGTCAAACGAATCACAAGGTACATACATACCTGCTTGAGCCATGACGATACAAATCCCGATAGATTTAATATAACTTGTTTTACCT
>Ga0164295_10000932_pt1 | contig 24316 bp, 10 predicted proteins | sample GEODES006metaG_FD_111798 | JGI IMG/M metagenome (GOLD analysis project Ga0164295, IMG submission 111798) | Oligotrophic lake water microbial communities from Sparkling Lake, Wisconsin, USA - GEODES006 metaG | ecosystem: Environmental > Aquatic > Freshwater > Lake | place: USA: Sparkling Lake... | reverse complement strand
TTGCCCTCGCGATCGACCCCTGGCGGCCGCAGCAGGTGAAGATCGCCACGGCGCCGGCCGCTCCGCTGCTCGCCAGGCCGCTGGTAGCCGAGCTTTCCAAGCGAACAAAGCCCGCGGTGCTCCCCCTCGAAGACCTGCGGGCGATCGCCGGGGTGGCCGTGCTGCCCGACGCCACCGACCCCGCGGCCCTGATGCCGATGGACCCGAGGCCCGAGGGCATCGACCGGCCGGAACGGGAGCCGGAGAACCCTCGAAAGAAGCCGGGCCGACGGCAGCCACGGCGGGGCGAGGAACCCCAGCCGGACGTGCCACCGATGCCGGAGTTCAATCCGATGATGACGACCATGCCGCGGGGCAAGGTCGTGCCCTACGTGATGGTGACCGGACTGGTGCCCGTGGCCAAGCAGCACGAGGAGTTCGGCCGGGCCTTCGGCGGGGCGAGCTTCCGCGACCCGCAGCTCGACCGACCGAGGTGGAGCCAGTATCTCGTGGAACGGGCCGTCGTGGGCCCCGCCGGGGCGGCCGACAAGTGGGAGCGGCTCAAGGTCAAGAACGTCGAGCGCAACGGCCAGGACGGAGGCATGCAGCCCATGCCCGGAAATCAGCAGCCGGAACCGATGCAGCAAGAGATGCTGCCCCCCACGTTCCTGCTCGGCACTACCGACACCGACATCGGCTACGTGGCCCAGCTGCCGCAGCGGATCGACGAGGCCTGGGGCCTGGAGACGATCCATCCCTGGTTTCGCACGCAGTTTAAGCGGATCCTGGCCGAGGCGGCCCCCGGGCTCATGGGCGATGGCCCCGCGGTGGCGATCGCTCCCCAGCGGCTCAAGGAGGAGGCCGACGAGTTCGCGGGGCAGATCGGGCTGATCTCGAACATGCAGCTGGTGGGTGAGCCGCAGCGCGGCGGCGAGGTCGTTGCGTTCGCGGTGAAGTCGGCCGATGGCGCGGTCTCGTTTCCGGTCGAGGCCGCCGGGGCGGGCAAGCAGCCCGTGTTCGTGATGTCGGCGGCCTGGGCCCGATCGCTCGAACTCGACAACGGCCCGAAGACCGACACCACCTGCAACCTCCGCGTGCGGATCGAGCAACTCGGCAAGCTGCCCGTGGCCCGGATCCTGGGCATCACGTATGTCGAGCCTGGTGGCGAACCGGGCGAAGAACTCGTCGACCCCTCCCCCTTCCCGCTCACCGCGGGGGGCATGATGCCGGGCGGCGAGTTCGGCGGTGGCGGGAACTGGGCCGAGGGGGGCGCCGGCGGCCTCGACGGCGAGGAATTCCGGCTGTTCCGGTTCGTCGACATGACCGTGAAGCCGGGGCAGCGGTATCGCTACCGCGTACGGCTGTCGTTGCGGAATCCGAACTTCGGCGTCGACCAGCGGCATCTCTCCGACCCGACGTCGTCCAAGGGAGAGCTGATCCCGTCGAAGGAGAGTAACGAGACACCTCCGGTGGCCGTTCCGGACGCCATGGCAATCCTCGTGCAGACATTGTCGAAGGACGAGATCAAGCAGATGAAGCCGAAGACCGGCTCGGTGCAGGTGCTCGTGCTGGCACCGAGCCGAGAGACGGGCAACTACTCGCTCCGCAGCCTGCTCACCGAGGTGGGCGGCCTGGCGAACATCGACTCCGCGCTCAACAAGCCCGGCGACACACGGGTCAAGGGGGAGAACGTGACCACCGATCGCGTGCTCGTCGACATCCGCGGACGCCAGGAGGAACCGGCGGCGAAGATCGGTAACCCTCCCGAAACGCTGGAGATGCTGTTCCTCAAGCCAGACGGCACCTGCGAGGTCGTGTCGGCGGCCGATTCGCAGCGGTTTTACGACCGCTACATGATGACCCTCGAGCCCGCGGCGGGAACCGATGCCGGCACGGGTGCGCCGGCCACTATGAATCCCTTCGAGTCTGGTCCACCCCGAGGGAGCAACAAGTGATGCTTCGGCACCCGACCGTTCCCCGCATCTCTGGCGGCACCAGCGTCATGAACGTCTCACGGCACCCCCTTGTGATCGTCGCCGCGGTGGCCCTCTGGACCGCCGCGAGCGCACTGGCCCAGGACGAGCCTCAGTTTGCCACCTGGGCGAAGGCCGAAGCCGCAGACGAGGCCAAGAAGTACGTCGAGCAGCTCAAGAAGGGTGAGTTCGACGCGGCCGCGCAGGCCTTTCTCGAGCAGATCGCCCTGCCGCAGCTGGCGATCGACGGCAACCGCAAGACCATTGAGCGGACGCGGCGGCGGATGCGGGAAGTGTTGCTCAACGAAAAACTGGCCGAGGCCGCGGCGCTGGAGAAGGCGTCTCGAGCAGCGGTCGACTGGCTCGTAGCCCAGGCCCGCAACCCGCAGGTCGATCCGGCCGTGCGGGTCAACGCCATGCTGTTCGTGGGTGAACTCCGCGGCAAGGACGGGCGGCCGTGGTCAGGCGCGACCGCAGCGCTCTCCGGGGCCGCAGCCGATGCGAAGCTGCCGGCGGGCGTGCGGGTGGCAGCGGTCGCGGGCCTGGCGCGTCATGTCGATGCAGCCCGCTCGGCCGGCGGCGGCGATCCGCAGCTGGCGCAGGCGACTGCGAAGAGCCTGCTGACCATCATGAGCGCCACGCCCTCCGCGACAGACGGCGCCGCTTCTGACTGGCTCGTCTCACGGGCGCTCGACATGGCGGCGGTGGTGATGCCGCAGGCCACGCCCGAGGCGGCTGCGGCGATCGCGGCGATCCTCGACGATGCCTCGAGGGCCGTGGACGTACGGGTGCGGGCCGCTGCGGCGCTCGGGACCATGGCGACGGCCGACGCCACGATCAATGCCGCCCAAGCGGTGGCCGCGATCCGCGGTCTGGCCGTCGAGGCGGTCAAGGCCGACCTCGCCACGGCGGCCGAGCGGGCGATCGCCGCCCGAATGAGCGGGCAGCCGGTACAGGGCATGATGCCGGGCATGATGCCGGGAGGCATCGAGGGAGGCGGTGGCGGATTCCCCGGCGGCGGTATCCCCGGCGGCGCTGGATTCCCCGGCGGTGGCGGGGAGTTTGGCGGCGAAACTGGTGTTCCTGATGATCCGATCGATGCCCTTGTGGTTCGCCGTGAGGCCTGGCGGCTGATGACCCTGGCCAACGCAGTCGAGGCGGCGGACGGGAGCCGTGGTCTGGCAACGCTTCTGGCCGCCAATGCGGCGGACGGGGCGAAGACGATCGCCAAGGTGCTCCGGGAGGCTGCCGTATCGCTCCATGAATCGCCCGACGCGACGTCCTTGAAGCAGGCCTTGGAGGATATCGAAAGGGTGGCTCCGGCCGCCGCGGGGCCTGCCGTGCCGAAGCCGGCCGCCGCAGCTGGCGATCCACCCGCAGCCGGTGGTGTTCCCGCCGCGGCGAACGATCCGTTCAACACCGGCAACTGACGCGCCGCGGGGCGAGGGGCTTCTCTGGGGCAGGTACGAACGAGGTGCCGCAGGGAAGAAAACCTACGGCCCCTGCAGACGCCCGGAGGCTCGGAGAGCAGGAGCACGGGAGGGCAAGCGGGTGGCCGCGGCCGCTACGGTAAACCTCGACTTCGCCCCGCCGCGCTATTTATTTCTTGATCAGTTCCTTCACCGTCATGCCCGACGGGATCATTGGCAGCACCTGCTCCTGGTAGGGCACCTGCACATCCAGGATCGCCGGCCCCTTGGCCTCGATCAGCCGCTTAAGCGCCGGCTCGAGATCCGTCTTCGCCGAGATCGTCTCGGCCTGCCAGCCGAAGCCCTTGGCGATCATCACGAAGTCGGGATAGCGGTCGCCGGGCGAGATGCCATCGCCCTGACCGTTGGCCTCCGGATGATCGACCGGGCCGAGGTAGGTGTGGGCGCGGTTCCCCTTGAAGAAGCGATCCTCCCACTGCACCACCATGCCGAGGTGCTGGTTGTTGAGCAGGAGCACTTTCACCGGGATGTTCTCGGTCTTGCAGGTGGCCAACTCCTGGATATTCATCAGGATGCTGCCGTCGCCATCGATGTCGACCACGAGCGCATCGGGACAGGCCACCTTCGCCCCCATCGCCGCCGGCAGGCCGAAGCCCATCGTGCCGAGGCCGCTCGAGGAGAGCCACGTTCGCGGCCGGCGGAAGGTGTAGAACTGGGCGGCCCACATCTGGTGCTGGCCCACGCCGACGGCAATCACCGTGTCCTGCTTGGCCGTGAGCCGCGAGAGTGCCTGGATGGCCTCCTGGGCAAGGATGCCCGGATACGACGTGTCGAAGGAATACGGATCCTCTTTCTTCCACTCGGCGATCCTCGCGTGCCACGAGGTGAGATCGGCCGTCGGCGGCTCGACGATCGCGTTGAGCTGGCCGAGCGCGGCCTTGACGTCAGACACGATCGGCACATGGACGAGTTTGTTCTTGTTGATCTCGGACGGGTCGATGTCGATGTGGACGATGAACCCATGCTGGGCGAAGGCCTCAACCTTGCCCGTGACCCGGTCGTCGAACCGCACACCCACGGCGATCAAGAGGTCGGCCTCGTCGACCGCGTAGTTGGCGTAGACGCTGCCGTGCATGCCGAGCATATCCAGCGAGAGCGGGTCGTCGCCGGGGTAGGCCCCGAGCCCCATCAGGGTCATGGTGACGGGGATGCCGGTCTTCCTGGCGAGCGTGCGGAGATCTTCGGAGGCATCCGAGGCGATCACGCCGCCGCCGGCGTAGATCACCGGCCGCTTGGCCCGCTTGATGGCGGCGGCGACCTGCTGGATCTGCTCGGCGGGCGCGGCCTTCCGCTGCTCGGGCTTGTAGCCCGGCAGGTTCATCTCGGTCTCGTAGTTGGGCACAATCTGCGCGAGCTGGATGTTCTTCGGCAGGTCGACGAGCACCGGCCCGGGGCGGCCGGTCGTGGCGATGTAAAACGCCTCCTTCATCACGCGGGCGATGTCGTTGGCGTCGGTGACCAGGTAGTGGTGCTTGGTGATGCCGCGGCAGACCTCCACCATCGGGGTCTCCTGGAACGCGTCGGTGCCGATCACGCTGGTCCCCACCTGGCCCGTGAGCACGACCATCGGGATGCTGTCGAGTTTGGCGTCGGCGATGGCCGTGACGAGGTTGAGAGCCCCGGGGCCGCTGGTGCCCATGCACACGCCCGGGCGGCCAGTGGTGCGGGCGTAGCCCTGGGCGGCGAAGGCGCCCCCCTGCTCGTGCCGCGGGAGGATGGTGCGGATCTGGTCCTTGTAGCGGGTGAGCGCCTGGTGAAGCGGCATGCTCGCCCCGCCCGGGTAGGCGAAGATCACGTCGACCCCGTGCCGGACCAGCGACTCAACGACCACGTCGGCCCCGGAGACGAAGGCTTCGGCTGCTTTCGGCGGGCGGGAGGCGGTGGCCATGAGAGGTTCTCCTGGATCTGACTGACGGGAAGGGATGCCGGCAAACGAGCCCTCAACCATACACGATGAAAACGCCCCGAAAAACCGCCGGAGGCCGCCCGCCGAGCGATCCACAGGGTTTTGGCCGGGCGGAACGCCCCAGGCCCGGCAACCGGACGTCGTCCGGAGGGGGGCTCACGCGGCGATCGGCTCCTCGGCGACGGGGTTTGTCAGCCGGCCGATGCGGTCGATCTCGACGGTCACGGTGTCGCCCGGCTGCAGGAAGACCGGCGGGGTGCGGGCAAAGCCGACGCCGTGGGGAGTGCCCGTGAGGATCACCGTGCCCGGCCGCAGGAGCATGCTCGCCGATAGGAAGGCCACGAGCGCCGGCACGTCGAAGATCATGTCCGCGGTGGAGCAATCCTGCATGACCTCGCCGTTGAGGAGCGTCTTGATTCCCAGCACCCCCGGATCCGGAATCTCGTCGGTCGTCACGATCGCTGGCCCGAGCGGGCAAAACGTGGCGAAGGACTTGCCGCGGCACCACTGGCCGCCCCCGCCGTTCCGCTGCCAATCGCGGGCGCTGACGTCGTTGCCGCAGGTGTAGCCGAGCACGTGGGCGAAGGCGTCTTCGCGGCGGACGTTGTGGCAGGCCGTGCCGATCACGACGGCCAGTTCGGCCTCGTAGTCGACCTTATCGCTCCGCAGAAACCGCGGCAGAAAGATCGGATCGTCGGGGTTCTGCACGGACCCTGAGTTTTTGAGAAACAGCACGGGATGGGCGGGCGGTTCCGCCCCACTTTCGGCGGCGTGTCGCTTGTAGTTGAGGCCGACGCAGAGGATGTCGCGGGGCTCGAGCGGGGCCAGGAGCTTGTCCACCGTGACCGGTCGGCCGGTGTCACGGAGCGACCCGAACAGCTCTCCTTCGAGGAGCGTGACACGGCCGTCGTCGTGCAGGCTTCCCAGGTGCTCGGTGCCGCCGGCCAGGAATCGCACAATTTTCATCAGGTTGAGCCTCTTGGAACAAGACTCGCGAATTGAACCCGATCAACGATTCGCTGTCCAGCGTCGGAAGGCAGGATAGCCCGGTCTAGGGCCTCCACCGTTGCGCAGCCGCATTGAAGAGGGCGGCGGTGGAGGGCTCGGGCCAGTCTCGGAAATCGCTCGTCGTGAAGGCGCTTGATGCCGGGTAGACTTCACACCATGGCTACGGCTCCGAACCGTCGCGACGGCGAACAGGGTCCTCAGACTCCTCAGGGTCCAAGCGTCGTCACGTTTGGGTTCGACGTTCTCGACCGAATCGAGCAGGCGGTGGCCATGGTGAAGGAACGGCTCAAGCGGGCGGTGGCGGCCCTTGACGCCAGAGGCATTCCCTACGCGGTCGTTGGCGGCCATGCCGTCGCGGCCTGGGTGTCACGGATCGACCCGGCAGCCGTGCGGACCACGGTCGATGTCGATCTGCTCGTGTCCCGCTCCGACTTTGAGGCCGTGAAGGCGGCCCTCGAGGAAGCCGGTTTCATTCACGCCTTCACCTTTGGCATCGATATCTTCGTCGACGGCCCCAACGGTAAGGCCCGCGAGGCGGTGCACATCCTCTTCGCCGGGGAGCGGGTGAAGCCGCAGGATGCGGTGCCATCCCCCGACCTCTCTGCCGCGGAATCGTTCGAGGGCTATCGGATCATGGGCCTCGATCGCCTGATCGTGATGAAGCTCACGGCGTTTCGCCTGAAGGATCGCGTTCACCTGCTCGACATGATCGACGTGGGGCTGATCGACGCCGCCACCGTGGGCCGCCTGCCGGAGCCTCTCCGCGGGCGGCTCGAGCAGCTGCTGGCCAACCCGGACGGCTGACTTGCCCGCCGGATGGCTGACTTGCCCGCGCGGGCGTCTCCAGCAACTGCTCGAGGAGCCTTGGGCGCTCCCTCGCCCCGGAGCCGGTGGTCCACATACACCGAACGCGCTTTATACTTCGGGCTTTCATTCCGGCCGCAGTCACCCGAGAGACACCCATGGCCCGCTTCTCGCTCACCACGGTCGCCGTCGCCGTTGCACTTCTCCTCCAGGGCGTTGCTGACGCCTGCACGCGATGCGTGTACCTCGGCCCCGACGGCACCGTGCTCGTGGCCCGGTCGATGGACTGGGTCGAGGACCCGGGCTCGGAGGTCTGGGTCTTCCCGCGCGGCATGAAGCGGAACGGGGCCAGCGGCCCGGGGTCGCTCGATTGGACCAGCCGCTACGGCTCGGCGGTCGTCTCCTTCTACGGCATCGCCACCGTGGACGGCATCAACGAGAAGGGGCTCGTCGCCAACACGCTCTACCTCGTCGAGAGCGACTACGGGAAGCCCGTGGCCGGCAGGCCGACGATGTCGATCGCCTGCTGGACGCAGTACGTGCTCGACTCCTTCGCCACCGTGAACGAGGCCGTGACCGCCCTCGAGAAGGAGCCGTTCACGATCATTGCCCCGATCCTGCCCAACGGCGAGCCGGGCGTCGGCCACATGGCGATCTCCGATCCCACGGGCGATTCGGCGATCCTGGAGTACGTGAAGGGCAGGCTCGTGATTCACCACGGCCGCCAGTTCCAAGTGATGACCAACTCGCCGACCTTCGACGAGCAGCTCGCCCTCGACGCCTACTGGAAGCAGATCGGCGGGATGACGATGCTTCCGGGCACCAACCGCGCGGCCGATCGGTTTGTGCGGGCCTCCTTTTACGTGACCAACCTGCCTCAGACCGCCGAGCCCAAACGGGCGGTCGCTCAAATCTTCAGCCTGATCCGCGGGGTATCGGTACCGCTCGGCTTCACCACGCCCGACAAGCCGAACGTGGCGAGCACGATCTGGCGGACAGCCTACGATCAGAAGGACCGCGTGATGTACTTCGATTCGGCCACCAGCCCGAACGTGTTCTGGCTGCCGCTCGACACGCTCGCCTTCGATGCCGGTGCGCCGGTGCGGCGGCTCCCGCTCAAGGGAAACCAGACCTACTCCGGCGACGCTACCCCCGGCCTCGAAGCCGCCGAGCCGTTTGTGTTCCTGCCCGCGAAGCCCCACTGACGCCGCGGGGCTCGGACGTGTGCCGGCTTTGAGCGGCGGCGTCTCGCGACGTGGCCGATGGCCAGAGCCAGCCCGCCAGCAAACCCGGCCCACGCGGAGGATGGTTCCGGCACGGCGGCGACCGCCCCGGAAGGGCTGGGGGCCGCGTTGTAGTTCCCCGCATTGAACAGGCCGGTGGAGACGAAGTCGGCGGCGTCGAGGATGTCGACGAACCCGTCGTAGTTGAAATCGCCCTCGATCCAGGTCGCCGCCGCGTTGGTGTCAAACTTGCCCAGGGCCAGGAAGTTTGCCACGTCAAGGATGTCGATCGACCAGTCGATGTTCGTATCACCCGGAGCGGCGTAGGCCACCGTCAGCGAACCGTCGCCATTGTCGAGCCAGCCCACCGATCGCCGAATGCCGGAGGCTACCTCGGCCGCCGCGGTGCTCGAGGTGATGCCACTGGAGCCGTTCCAGGATCCGTCACTGCGGCCCTCCAGCAGTTCGGCCACAAGTGCCACGGGAGAGAGTCCGCTGCTGATCGTCAGCGCTCCGGTCGTCAGATCCACGAGACCGTTGCCTGAGAGATCGAGGCCGGCCACGCTCGTGTTGGTGAAGGGAGCGACCTGCCCCGTGCCGCCGGCGATGACCACCAGTTCGCTGGCGGAGAGGGCCGCGGTGTTGGCGAGTTGGAGCACACCCGTCTGCACCGTCGTGCTTCCGGTGAGCGTGTTGGCCTGATCGATGACCAGCGTGCCCGCTCCGGTCTTCACCACCGGCGTCGCTCCCGTCAGCAGCGGATAGCCGGCGTCTGTCTGACTTTGGGTGCCGCTGGCGACGTCGATCGTGATCACCGTCGGCACGGCTCCGCTCGCCGTGAACACGAGATTGAGGTTATTTCCCGCTCGGGCGATGCTGAACGTGCCTCCATCGAGTTCGTTGACAAAGCCCCCCGTGCCGTTGGCGGCCGAGGTGTTGACGAGAAACTTGTTCGCCGCGAAGCCGGCGATGCCGCCTGTGGCCGATACGATCGTCCACGAGGCATTCTCCGTCGGCGAGAAGTTGAAGGCGGGGACACTCAAGCCCGTACTGTCGACGGTCCAGAGGTTGATCAAGAAGGGATCCTGCGGTGTCGCGGTGATCGACAGCGTGCCGCCACCGCTGAGGAGATCCCAGCCACCCGGCTGCCCCGGCGGGATCAGTGCGTCTTCCATTTGCCAGTTGTAGTTGCCGCCGGATCCAAACGTGATGCCGTCACCGACCGTCAGGATTCCACGCCCCTCGCCTGGTGAGACGGTGCCGTCAGCTGACATGGTGATCGAGCCCAACACCCTTCCGCCGCCGGTGAGCGTTTGCGATCCGGATACCGTATAGCCCCCGGCAAGTCTCGAGACGTCGAAAACGCCCGAACCACCCGTCGAGATCTGAGCCGACGTGGCGACGGCGGCCGCGGTGGCGACGGCGAGCGTGCCCGACGCCAGCACGCCGGTGCGGCCGGTGTAGGAACTCGATCCCGACAGCGTCACCCGGCCAACACCTGTGACGTACACGGCGCCGGCCCCGGAAATCGATCCGGCAAACGACGCTTCGTCGGCTCGATTGAACTCCAGTTCGGTGTTGTTCACGACCGTGGCCGCCGCGAGCACCCCTGTCGTGCCGCCGTTGCCAATCTGAAGAACGCCCTGGCTCACCACGGCAGGTCCGGTGGCCGTGCCGCCGACGATGAGCGTGCCAAAACCGGTCTTGGTGAAGCCGTTCGGAGCATTGACTGTGGCGTTTACGACCGCGGCGCCGGCGGTGCTGCTGGTTGAGCCGTTCCCATAGATGGTGGTTCCCGTGCCCACGAAGATCGCATTCGCCCCGGCCTGAGTGCCGGTGAGCGAGATCGCTCCCGGGCCGTCGATCGTGTAGTCGCCCGACACGAACGACAGGCCGCGGGCCACCGACACGCCCCCGGGCGACACCGTCACGCTTCCTCCGGATCCCGCGAACATGGCCTTGGAACCCGCCTGCCAGGGGGCCACGGTCGTTCCATCCACCGCCCACAAGGTGCTCGTCGTATCCCACGTGCCGCTGCCCCCATAGGAGGCAGCGTTGCCGTCGGCCGTCCAGAACCGGGCGATGCCGCCGATCGACGAGGTGTAGATATTTCCGAGGTTGAGATAGGCATCGGTGGGGCCGCGGACGATCGTCAGGGAATCGATCACGGCCGTGGAATCTGCTGACAATCCTATGAAGCCGTACGGGTTACCGGGGCCGTAGCTGGGCACCACGGCGGACGTGCCGTCGCTGAAGTTCACCGTGATCGCTCCGGGCAGGCGAGTGCCGGGGAAATCACAGAGAAAGACGTTGAATCCGACCTGTCGCACGTTGCCGCTCGAGAACTGCACATCCACGTTCAGGGAATAACCCCAGTTGCCGACCGCCTTGAGTGGCCCGGGGAACGTGTCGCTGAACAGCCCTGTGGGCGGGGAACTCACGGTGTAGGCCACCGGAGCATTGCCCACGACAAAGGTCGGGGCGGGAATGGGTGATGCCGGCAGGTCGGGGATCGTTGAAAAGGTGTTTCTGTAAAATCCCGGCTGGAGCACTGCGACGAACGCCGCCTCTTCTGTGTAGGTGGTCGTAGCAGCGGTTCCATGGGACGCTCCCAGTATGACCAGGGCCGTGACCGCCAGCAGGCCAGCGGATGCGTTTTGCCGCACGACGCGCGGAATCATCGCTGCGAACATGGGAATCTCCTCATGAGGTGCGGGACCACGGTGCGTGGGCGCGAAGTGCGGGAGTCGAGGCCTGGTAAGCGCGTGCTCGTTCCAGGATCAACGGACTCCGCGCTTCAGTCGCACGGCGGCGATTCCTGCCGCCACCATCACCAGGGCCATCGTGGACGGCTCCGGCACCGCAGTCGAGAAGTTACTGAGATTCAGATAGGTCGATCCGCCTGTTCCCACGATCGTCATCTGCGTGAGCGGGCCGGTATCAGCCGTGATACCCAGATAGCCGTAGTCGCCGGTCGTCGTGCTGGGCACGACCGCCGATGAACCGTCGCTGAAGTTCATGGTCACGCTGCCCGCTTGCCGGATGCCATTGATGTCGGTCAGCCAGACGCTCGCGCCGGCAGAGAAGACATTGCCGGACGTAAAATCGACCACGACGTTGTTGCTAGAGTTCCAGTTGCCGACCGCTTTCGTCGGGCTGATGTCGGGGAAGACGCCGAGGCCAGCCGTCGGGGCGGTGATGGTGTAGCTGATGGCCGGCGTTCCACCGCTGCCGCTCACACTCGCCACAGGAGCGTTGGTCGCGTCCGGAACACCCGAGAAATTATTGAAGAAGCTACCCGTCGGCAGCGACGCTTCGAATGACGAGCGGCTCGTGTACGTCGTCGTCGCCGCGGTGGCGATCGATGTCACGCCCGCCAGCAGGACGGCAGCGACCAGGGTGCGGCGGAGCCCGTGGGAGTCGCGGTGAAGGAAACTCAACCGATAAACAGCGTGAGTCAGGCGAGGGATGGCCATGGAAATCCTCTTTTTTGTAAGAGTGCCACTCGGTCAGGAGAGATCCAATCTGTTCCGCCACCAGAGGGAGTTAGTCTAGCGTTTCCGGTGTCTGACACAAGTCTCCTCCTCCCCCCCGACCGCCCTGAACGTCGGCCCGGGGATTACCGCCTGACAATGTCCGCCAACGTCCCGGCGAGTCGATGGGAGGCGGGAATCCCCAACGGCTTACAGCTTGGGGGTGAGGATCGAGAGTGATCCTCATAACGCGGTGCTGCCTATACTCTGCGAAATCACAGAGGCTCTGTGGCACAGCACGTGGAAGGGCCCGCCGGGCGGCTGCTCGGCTTGGCCACAACACTGGATTCGCACCGCGGGTTCGCCGACGTGGTCGCCAGCCTCGGCGAGGGGCATGGCGGCACGATCGGCGGAACCTGGGGATCGGCGTCTGCGCTCGCTGTGGCCGCGCTGGCCGAGGCACGGGCCACGGACGCCGGCACGCTGGTGGTCGTCCTGCCGCATGCCGCCGAGGCCGACGACTTCCTCGACGACCTCAGGCTCTTCAGCGACATACTGGCCGTGCTGCTGCCGGCGGTCGAGAGCCTCGGCGACGAGGGTGCGGCCAACGCCGACCCGGCGGAAGCGGAGCGGCTGGCCGTCGTCAGGGCGCTCACCGCCACTGATGGCGTCCGCCCGCCGCTGGTGGTGACGAGCATCCAGGCGCTGCTGGCGCCCCTTGCCGACCCGCGTGAGATCGCGGCGGGCACCCGGCGACTCGCCGTCGGCGGCCACCTCGACCCGGAGGAACTCGCCGACTGGCTCGGCGTTCGCGGCTGGCGGCTCGTTGACGCCATCGACGCCCCCGGCACCTTCGCCCGCCGCGGTGGGATCGTCGACCTGTTCGCGGCCGACTGGGATCGGCCGATCCGCATCGAACTCTTCGGCGACGAGATCGAGTCGCTCCGCACGTTTGACACCGTCACCCAGCGAAGCGTGGCCACCGTGGAGGCCGCCGAGCTCACGGCATTGGCGGCGACGACCGACGCCCGGCACACGCACCTCGCCGAACTCCTGCCACCCGGCTCCGCCTGGGTGCTCGTGGAGCCGGGCGAGGTGGCCGAAGAGGCGAAGCGGATGCACGATCGGCTCGGGACTGCGTCTGGCCTCTTCGAGCCCGAGGACGTGTTCGCGCGGATCCATCGCCTGCCCTCGGTGGCGCTGTCGGCCGTCGCCTCGACGAGCCTCGACGCGACGGCCACCCTCTCGGTGGAGAGCGTGGAGCGGTTCACCGGCGTGCTCGACCGGGTGCGCGAGGAACTCGAAACGGTCGGCAAGGATCAGGAGGTGTGGGTCGTCGCGCCGTCCGAGGCCGAGGAGACGCGGCTTCGCGAACTGCTCGGCACCTCCGCCCCGGCCCGCACCAAGCGGCTGCACTTCGCTCGTGGGCATCTCTCGGCGGGCTTCCGCCTCGTGCCGGAGAAGCTCGTGCTCGTGTCGAGCGGTGAACTCTTTCGTCGGGAAGAGGTGTCCCGGCGGCCGACGAAGCAGCGGCTCACCCGCGCGATCGACACGTTCCTCGATCTCCACGAGGGTGATTACGTCGTCCACGTGTCACACGGCATCGGCCGCTACAAGGGGCTGAAGCTGCTGGAGAAGCACGGGCGGACCGAGGAGTTTCTCGACATCGAGTTCGCCGAGAGCACGCGGATCTACGTGCCGGCCTCCTGCATCGAGCTGGTACAGAAGTACGTCGGAGGCACCAAACTCGCCCCCAAGCTCGCCAAGATCGGCGGGGCGTCGTGGGAAAAGCAGAAGCTGGCGGTCCAGCGGGCGGTGGCCGACATGGCCGCCGACATGATCCGCCTGCAGGCTGTGCGGGAGAGCCGGCCGGGCGTCCCCTTTCCAACCGACACGCCCTGGCAGCGACAGTTCGAGGAGTCGTTCCCGTTCGACGAGACGCCCGACCAGCTGACGGCGATGGAGGCGATTCGCGAGGACATGCAGCGGCCCCGCCCGATGGACCGGCTGCTCTGCGGCGACGTCGGCTACGGTAAGACGGAGCTCGCGATGCGGGCGGCTTTCAAGGCGGCCGAGTCGGGGGCGCAGGTGGCCGTGCTCGTGCCCACCACCGTGCTCGCCGAGCAGCACCGCCGCACCTTCACGGCGCGGTTCGCGGAGTTTCCGTTTGTGATCCGCTGCCTCTCGCGGCTCACGCCGACGGCCGAGGAGCGGGAGACGCTCGAGGGGCTCGCGCGGAAGACGGTCGACATCGTGATCGGCACCCACCGGCTCGCTCAGGCCGACATCCACTTCGCGAACCTCGGGCTCGTGATCGTCGACGAGGAGCAGCGATTCGGCGTCGACGTGAAGGAGCGGCTCAAGGCGCTGCGGGCGAGCGTGGACGTGCTCACGATGACCGCCACGCCGATTCCGCGGACGCTCCACATGTCGATGCTCGGAATCCGCGACATCTCGAACCTCACGACCCCACCGACCAACCGGATCGCCGTGGAGACCCGCGTGGCCCGCTGGGATACCGGGCTGGTCCGCAACGCCATCGAGCGGGAACTCTCCCGCGACGGGCAGGTGTTTTTCGTGCACAACCGAATCCACGACATCCAGAAGGTGGCCCACCGGCTGCAGCAGATCGTGCCAGAGGCCACGATCGGGATCGTGCACGGCCGGCTCTCGGAGGGTGACCTCGAGGAGGCGATGCTCTCCTTCGTCGCGGGCACGACCGACATCCTCCTGGCCACCACGATCATCGAGAGCGGCCTCGACATCCCGAGGGCCAACACGATCTTCATCGACGAGGCCGACATCTACGGCCTCGCCGACCTCCACCAGCTTCGGGGCCGCGTGGGCCGCTCGCACCATCGCGCCTGGTGCTACCTGCTTGTTGACGAGGCGGCGAGGCTCACCTCCACGGCCGCGAAGCGGCTCCGGGCGATCCAGGAGTTTTCGAGCATGGGGGCCGGTTTCTCACTGGCGATGCGGGACCTCGAGATCCGCGGGGCGGGCAATCTGCTCGGCACACAGCAGAGCGGCCACATTGCCACGGTGGGCTACGAGCTCTACTGCCGGCTCCTGGAGCAGGCCGTCCGCGGCATGAAGTCGCTGCCGCCGGCCGAGCCGCCTCCGGTGAACGTCGATCTGCCCGGGGAGGCCTGGCTGCCCCGCGACTACATCGCCGATTTCAGAGCCAAGATCGACGTCTACCGCCGGCTGTCGCGGGCGACGGCCGAACAGCAGATCGACGAACTCGCCGCGGAACTCGGCGACCGGTTCGGCCCGCTCCCCGTCGAGGCTAGGCGACTGCTGGAGTTCACCCGGCTCAAGACGCTCGCCATCGGCCTCGGGATCGATTCGATCACCCGCCATCCCGGCCTGGTCGTGATCGGCCACCACGACCGGGCCGCGATGGAAAAACTCAGGCTGGCCGCCGGCACGCGGGGAGGCACGGTGCGAATCGTGGATCAGAAGACGGTGGTGATGCCGATCCACGAGTCGACCGCGGCCGATCCCGACAAGCTTTTAGCCGCGGTTCGCACGCTTCTCAAGCCTCCCGCCCAGGCTCGCCGGCCCATGAAAGCCCGCTGACACTCGCCGCTGCGGAACACCAGGCGATCAGGAATCCAGATTGTCGAGATCGGCGGGAATCGATCGCCGAATCTCGTCGAGTAGGCCGCGGGTGCCGTGGTGATCGCACCACCGCCCCACATACTCCCAGTCGACGAGGTTTCCTTGCACCGCGATCACGCCCCGGCAGTCGTCCTGGTCCTTGAGCCGGCCCGCCCGCGTTGCCCAGAGGAGCTTTGTCACGATCACGTCCTCCACGGTCGGCATCCAGACCGTGCCGAACGGCAGGGCCAGCCGATACCTGCGGTCGAATCGCTCACGGTCGTAGGGATCGTCGGTGAGGAGAAACAGCTCCATCCGGAACGCCGAATCAGCGACCGTGCAGACGTGCATCCGGCTCGCGGTCACCGTCTCGAACTGCACCTGCGGCTCGAGGCGAATGGCTTCCGGCAGCGCTCCGGCGATGTTGGCGATCCGTCCCCCCGGCGGCAACTCGAGGACGAAGTCGCCGTCATCGGTGGCCCGCGGCACGCCGTAGACGTTGGTCGCAAGCGAACCCGACACCATGTAGGGAATCGCGAGCGACTCGAGCACTCCCACAAGCGCGACGACAGCCTCGTCGGCGTTCATCACGTTGCTTCCAGCCGCCGCAACACCCCGAGCTGCCGTCGCAGCAGGGCACCAATCGCAGCGTCATCGGCCGCGGGATGCCGCTGCCGTAGCCCGGCACTGGCAAGCATGCAGGCCCGCTCGAAGAGCCGGGGGCCCGCCAGAAGCTTTTCATCACGATCGAGTGACCGTGCCGCGAAAACACGACGGCGGAAGATTTCACCGGCGGTGCGAGCGACGTCGGGCGTCATCGATGGGGTTTGCCCGGAAGCTGGGAGGAGGAACGAGTTATCTGGAGCCATCTCATACTATATCCGCGGATCGGTAGGCGGCCGAAGGATAGCCCGGCCAATGGCACGTCCGGAACCGATTCCCAGCTGATGAGCGGCTCGTGAGCTGAGGGCGGGGTCTTCCTGGCCCCAAAAGTCGTTCCAGGAACGCCGGGCTTACCGATTGACGTGGCGTTTTTTTAGAATCTTCCGGATCGGCCCCGGCTCCGTGATGAACGCGATCAGCCGGATGTCGCCGCCGCACGCTGGGCACTCAGGCGGAAACTCCTCACCCACCCGGGCCATCAGTTTCGCCCAGGCAATCCGAGACGTGTCGTGCGAGCGGGGCTTTAGCGTCGCATGGTTCGCGTCGCAGCAGCCTCTGGAGCCGTGACCGTCGTTTCCATGCCCGCCGGTCGCGACCTCGCCCCGCTTGCCGATGTTCCCGATCGCGAGCGCCGTGACTGCCCGCCTGAGCTTGTGATTCGGCGCAAACACCCCGTGGTAGCGATGCCGGTGCTTCCGCGGCGGCGGGACGAGATCGGCGAGCCGGTAGTCAGCATGGTGGCCTGCGTGGGGCAGGTGACCGCTGGCAGGAGTGTGCCCAGCGGCGCCGTGAAGCCCGCGCGGCCAAGCGACGCGAGCCGCGGCGTATGCCGCAAGAGCCCCGGCGTGAGCCCGACGACGTTCATGACCAAGAGCGGTTTCATACGGGCCAAGGGTACCATGATGACCAAGACGGCCGACGATGGGACGGTCGCGTCGGGATCGTTCACGCCGCCGCAGGAAGCGGTGGTCGTCAACCACGGGAAACCTCGGCTTGTCCCTGGGACGGCCACGTGGTGGGCGTGCCCGCTTCAAAGCCGCGTGTGATTGTGCCGCCCTCGCGCGAGGCTTTCGTTCAATACGCCTTCTGGATCTGTACGCCCTTTTGGGGCGCCTGGCGGCGTTGCTGGTTCCAGTTGCCGTTATTGAACCCCTGGATCTTTTCGTTTTGCTGGTAGAGGTTTTGGTTGTAGTCCACGGCTTTCTCGCCCTCTGCCGCGGGCTGCGGCGGCTGGGCAGCGGCGTTCTCCGGCGCACCGAGCCAGGCGCTGCCACGGAAGAACGCGTACCGCGAATTGCCTTCACGCGCGATCACCGTCGCCTTGCCACGCAGATTGTCGGCCACATAGATGCCCCGAAGATCGGTCTCACCAGAACGAAACTCACTGTCGGCGCTCCCAATGGCCTTCACGTGCACGCCGGGCCGATAGCCCCCCTTCATGGTATCGAGCACGTTGGCCCGCACCCGGCCACTGGCGGCCTCCTCCTGCATCTCGATCTTGAGCGGGGTTATGAGCACCATCCCGCTCGTAAAGAGATCGTCGCCACGGCAGATCACGAGATATGCCGCCTCGTCCTTGAGCGCTAGCGCAATAGCCCGCTCCTTTTCGACATAGTCCTTGCCGTCGCCGAGTTTCACGGTGATCTCGGATTCCGGCTTGATGCCCGCAAGCTGCACGCTCGTGATGGCGCTCAGGTTCTTCTGTTGCAAGTAGAGCTTCATGAGGTCCACCCGGTAGACCTGCACGAAGGCCTCTTTGATGTTGCGGTACTTGAGCGTGAGTGACACCGGAACCCCAGGCTTCACCACCGTGACTTCCTCCAGGCCGATCCGCTTGTCCTCGAAATAACGAATCGCCTCGGCGGCATCCGGGTACAGAGTCTTGACCTTCTCGTACCAGCCAATCGCCTCAGCGGGCTTACTTTCGGCATGATAAATCTGGCCGAGGATGTACCTGGCAAAGTCGCGATCCTTGCTCTCGCCGTCGGCCACAAGGCGGGCCGCGTCTAGCGCTTCGCCATATTGGCTCTGCCAAAAGAGACCGAGCGCCGTCATGTACTGAAAGCTGGCCTTCAGCTCGCTCTCGGGATGGAGCTTTGCAAACTCCTTACCGAGGCTCACCACCACGGGATACGTCTTGAGGTCGAGCAGGGCGTTACAGACGCTGAAGCCGGCGTCGTCGGCGAGCGGGTCGGTCGGGTAGCGACTCAAAAAATCCTGCAAGAGATCGACCGTGCGGCCGAGCATCGCGAGCTTCTCAGGCTGCACACCATCTTCCTTCGGCAACTCATGGGCCTTGGGGGCTTTTTCGTAGAGGAGCTGCGAGATCGCAAAAGCAGCCGCGACCACGTCGGCGGTGTCGGGATACTCCTTACAGATCCGCTCCTGAAAACTGATCGAGCCCAGGAAACGCCCCTCGTCTTCGAGCACGGCGCTGATGCCGGCGTCATTGGTGAAACTGGCGGCGATCACCGCACGATAGACGAGCCAGGCCCGCTCGTGCTCGCCGATGTCGCGGTACGCCTTGCCCACCACGAGCAGCCGATCAAACGGAATCTCGAGCGACGGATACCGCTCCCGCAGGATCTCGAACATTTCCACGATCTTGCGAGCGTCGTAGAACGCGCGCTTCGTATGTATCCAGAGGAGCATGCGGGCCAGCTCGCTCTCGTTGTACTGTCGATGTTCCTTGAAGACCGCGGAGAGATATTCGAGGGCCTTTGCGTCGTCGCCGTCACCGAAATGACACTGGCCGAGTGCATAGCGCTCGCCGATGTTCATCACGTAGGGATCGGTAGACTTTTCGCCGGGGGCGAGCACGGTGAGCTCGGGCGTTGCACCGATTGAGAGGAACGCCGGATTGCCGATCTCGCGGATCGTGCAGGGCAGGATGCGAAATGACCCCGGCACATATCCGGCCAGTTCGTAGGACACAGACGGGCATCGGTTCTGGAAGTAGACGCGAAGGAGCGTCGGATGCACTTCGATCGTGGCGTTGTCCGAGGTTCGCCACGTGCTATCCACCAGCCGCGCGCCTGCAGGCAGCGGGATGTCCATGACGAACCAGCGGCCATCATGCCAGTGGCCATCGTCGCCCCCCACGCTCACACTCACTCGCTGGCCGTGCTCCAGGTTTTTGACGGGGGAATTGCTCCCCGCAGAAATCGGCTTGCCTCGGTACTCGAGCGGGGCATGGAGATACTGCCACGGGTCGCTGAGCGGTCGCACGTTGTTGGCCGTCGACTTCGTATCCGACGAAAACCCAAACAGCGTGGCGGCGTAGGTGTACGTACCACGGCCTCGCATCTTCAGCTCGACGACGTTCTTGCGATCGGCGATCGAGTCCTTTGGCACTTCGAGCATGTGGAGTCCGCTTGCACCCTCCGACTTCACGACGCCAACCTCTTTGCCGTTGACCTGAACGACGATTTCCATGTCGGTCGCCTGCTCCTTCCCGCGTGCAAACCACGAGGCCAGCGCCGCGATCGCAGGGCCTTGGGCCCGGCCCGACGGAAACCCGAAACAGCCGCGAGCCTGGAGCAACGACGCGGCTGCGTCTGAAGCCCGCTGGGAACTCGGCTTCGACTCGGCGAGGGCCAGGAGCACCAGCGCCGTCGTCTCGGAAGTATCGGCCTGCCACCCCCTGTTGGAACCCGTCTCCCAAACAACCGGCTGGTTCGGCTCGGCCTTCGCCTTCCCTTCGAGCAGGCCCGCAAGCTCTGCGGCGATCTCTTTGCGGTCGATGTTGAAGAACGTCCGTGTCAGGTAAGCGAGCGTCGCAGACCCGAGGTTATTGCGATCTCGATAGAGCCGATTGCACGCGGCGTAGTCGGCTCGCTTATCGGTCGAGAGCGAGTGGAGAACGATTGCCCGGCCGTCGGCGTCGTTGGCGTCGAGACCCTCGAGCTGCTTGAGGAGATACGCCGCCGTCTTATCGATCGTGTCTTTGTGGACGGCGATGCCGGCCTGCCGCGCGGCAACAGGCACCCAGAACGTGCGCGCCACCGTGAACTCTCCCTCGATGCCGCTCGTCCAACTTCCGTCGGCGGCCTGGCTGGCAACGAGCGTCGCCACGAGTCCGCGAGCCCGCTCGGCAAGTCTTCGAGAATGCGTGCTTTCGCCCTTGCCGGTGTTGGCATAGGCAAGCGCCGACGCGATCGAAAGCAGCTCATTGCCAACCGAATCGCCGTACCTCGCGGGCATGATCCGGGCGTAGTCGCTCGCCGGGCCATATTGCCCGAGCGCCATGTCGAGCACGGCATCCTTGACGTCGGGCCCCACCGCGATCGTCATCCACATCGACCCGTAGGGACGGTTAGCGGGAAGCGTGAGCACGGCCGCGGTGTCGGCCGTAGCCGAGCCACCAGCATGCACCGCATACGGCAAACCCCATGGCTGCACCGGAATGGTTTCGGTCAGGCTGTCCTTGTGGTCGCCCGCGGTGCCAGCCAGCTCGAACGTCACATCCAGCAGGCTGGGGATTTCAACAGCGTCAAAAACCACTTCGGCCCCCCCCTTCGCCACCACCTCGACCGATTTCTCACGTGTGGCAAGAACCTTGTTGGGATCGGAAGCGTCGAGCACCCGAAGCGTGAGCGGAACGGTGCCTGCGAACTCAGTGAGGTTGTGGACCCGCCCGACAACGCGCAGCGAATCCCCTTCACGGAGGAACGACGGCGTTTTGAGTTCAACAAAGAAGTCCTTGCGGGTCAGCGTGGTGGCCGTGGCCTGCCCGACGAGCGTCTCAACTGAACAGCCGCGGGCCGTGAACCGCCATGCGGTCGTGGATTCGGGCATCGTGATCGTCGCGACAGCCTTTCCTGTGGCATCCGTCACGATGGACGGCAGCCAGCGGCCTTCGCCACGCACTTCGCGTCGCGGGGACGGAACTGGGGTTCCGGCTGGCCCCCTGCCGGAGCTGTCGAGGCCCATGCTCTGACTCTTTTCCTGGAGGTCAAACCTCACCCTTGAGGTATCCACCGGCGCGTCGGCGGCGAGGTCAACCAGCCCCAACCCTGACTGAGTGGCCCCCCCCTGTGACGGCGCCACAAGTGATGGCATCGCCGTACCGTTAGAAAACAAATTGCCTCTCCCACCGAACCCCCCCGAGAGCTGCGTCTGCTGCTGCAATTGCAGCGACAACTTTTCGTCGGTCGCGCGCACGAGCCGTCGATTCTCGTCCATAATGGACTTGGACACCTGACGCGTGGTGCCCACGTACCGAAAGCCGCACGTGGCTCCCGTGTGGAACTCCGCGAACCGGCGGGCGTCCTTCTGGAAAAAGTCGAGGATCGACGGCGTCGTGTCTGGGCACACCGCGTAGATCGCCTCGTTGACTAGCGCGAGACTCAACTCGGCTCGCACGGGCTTGCCCGCCTGGTCGGTGACCGTGATCGTTACCGCTGCCTCCTCGCCCGGCAGAAACGCCTTCTTGGCGGGCTCGATCGCGACCTTCAGTTCCCGCTCAACGACAAAGTCCTTGGATGCACTCCGCAGGTCGCGGCCATCGATGACGGCCGCCGCGAGTCGAAAATTCGGGAACAGGTCGTGTCCGACCGTGATCTTGAGGTCGTTGGACCCACGATGCAACTCGACAATCCGGTACTGGAGGATCGTCTCCCCCTCATAAGTCACAAGCGCCAGGCCCTTATCGAGCCGTGCATGGAGCCGCACTTTTGATTCTTCGCCAACCTTCAGCCGGGCCTTGTCGGCAAAGATTCGGAGTTTTGTGCTGTCGTCATCGCCTGACACCTGAACCTGGATCTCCGTGGTGATCGTCTGCCCAAATCGATCGACACCAGAAATCCGCATCCGATAGATGCCCCCCTTGGCGAGCGTGAGTGGCACCGTGGCCTTGCCGGTCGCAGAGTCGGTCGCGGCGGTGAGCTCGGAATCCTTCACCTCGGCCGCCACGGGGCTCTCGGCCTCCTGCCACGGAAGCAGCATGAGAATGCGGCTCGGCTTCGGCGTGTCCATCCGCAGCACGCTGACGGCGAGCTCTTCGCCCACGGGCTTGCCGTCAGCCCCGGTGGTCATGAGATCAACATCAAAAGGCTCGCCGGCGATAACCACGCTCTGGCTTGGCGTGGCCGTAATCGAAAAACCGAGGCGGGCAAGCGTCACGGATTCGGCCGTCGTGACGTTCTCGCCGTCGAGCGCAGCAGAAAACGCGAGACGACTCCCGGGCGTCATGCCGGTCGTGTCGAACGAAAGCTTTGCGTTGCCTTCGGCGTCGGTGGTAACCCGCTCGATCCGGCGATCGGGAAGCGTGCAGCGAATCACGCGATTGGCGAGCGGTTCGCCCCAGGCAAAGGCTGTGTTCAGCGTGACCTCGATCCTCTCGCCACGAAACCACACTCGCCGCGGAAACTCCATCGTGAGCTTTATTTTTTCGAGCTTGAACTCCCGCACCTCGAAGGTGCCCTGAAACTGAAGCGGCGGCTTGCCCGCGGCCTTGCTCTCTTGGCTGGCGGTCATTGTGTACTGACCGATCGCGGCCTGCGACGGAAGGTCGAGCATGGCGCCAAACGTGCCAAACTCGCCGAGTGTTACTTTTTGCTCGGAGAGCAGCCGGCCCTGCGGGTCGGAAAAGCGAATCGTGAAATCTGGATTTTCCGGAACGGCATACGCCCCGTTGTTCACATCCCGCAGCACGCCCCGCATGGCAACTCGCTCACCCGGCAGATACGCCGGTCGATCGGTATAGAGATAGCCCTTGCTCACGAGGCCCGACGAAATCTTGAGACCTTCGAGAGGCAGGTTGTATGCGGCGGCATGGCCGGACCGGAGAGCAAAAACTCGCACATCACCGAGTTTCTCAAGCGCCTCGAGCGTCGTGCGATAGATGCCATCGGCACCGGTCGCGCCGGTGGCCGCGACGGCCGACCCGTTGCTGACCAAGATCTCGACATCCTTTGCAGGTTTTCCCGTGTGCATGTCCTGCACGAAGGCGAGCACCTCGCGGCGGCTCGACTTCACCACCACCTCGAGATCCGAGCGGAGCACGAGCACCGTGGACTCGAGATCGTCATCACCGATCGTCACGACATACGCCCCGGCCTCCTTGCCCTCAAACGGAATCTCCACCTCCTGCTCAAAAGGTTTGTACTTGGTGTAGTCCTTCAGCGCGAGCGTCCACGTCTTGTCGGGCTGAATGAGGGAGACATCGAGCCCCTCGACGCCGGTGATGCCGTGCATTTTGCGGAAGTAGGCCTGGAGATCGATCCGGTAGAGCCGCACCTCAGCCTTCTCGATGTTCCGCAGTTTCACTTTTACGACTGGCTTCTCAGTCGTGCGAAACACGCGGTCGGTCGAAACCTCGAGTGCTTTTTGAGTGAGCCGGGCGATGGATAAGGCCGCATCACCGTCCTGCCGCTCGCGAACGAGTTTCTGAGAGAGCTCGAGGGCCTTGGTGAACTCGCCGAGCTTTGCCTCGAGGATGCGGCTGCTCGCGAGCATCGCCGCCCGAGCCGCGTCGCTCTCGGGATACTTGCTGACGAGCTTGGCCCATTCGTCGATGGCCTTGCGGTAGTGTGCGGCGATCGCCTTCGCGTCGCCTTTTGACTCTTCCAGATCGAGGGCTTTGGCCTCGTGGACGGCGCCAAAGAGATAGAGAATCCGCGGAGCCCGCTCATCGAGCGGATGGGCCTGAAGGAACGCCTCGAAACGCTTCATCGCGATCTCGTCCTGCTTGGCGGCAAGGGCGTCGAGGCCGAGTTGAAACTCGGCGCTGATGATTGCGGTTTGGCTCGCCGACCAGTCGGGGCCGTTGGGATAATCCTTGACATAGCCCTGCCACGTCGCGATCGCCTCCTCGTGCTTCTTCTGGCTGGCGAGGATCTGCCCGATGCGAAAGACCGCTCGCATCTCGAGGTTGGCCAGATGGGTGGCGGGCGTGGCGCGGATCTCATCGTCCATCGCGTCAGCCGCGTCCCCTTCGGGCAGGCCAAAGCCCTTCTTCGCTAGAAAATCACGATAGGCCGCGATCGCGTCGTCGCTGCGGCCAGCCGCCTGGACGGCTTCGGCGATCATCCACGCCACGCGAACGGCACGGCTCCCCTTGGGGTGCGCTTTCAAGTAGGCCCGGCAGGTGTCGAGGGCTTGGTCGAGAGTGCCACCGGTGAGCCTGAAGAGTTGCACGTCGCCCGTCGGAAGGCCGCCGGTGTTGCCGATGACGGCTTTTGAGTTCGCCACG
>Ga0164295_10000930_pt1 | contig 24337 bp, 34 predicted proteins | sample GEODES006metaG_FD_111798 | JGI IMG/M metagenome (GOLD analysis project Ga0164295, IMG submission 111798) | Oligotrophic lake water microbial communities from Sparkling Lake, Wisconsin, USA - GEODES006 metaG | ecosystem: Environmental > Aquatic > Freshwater > Lake | place: USA: Sparkling Lake... | reverse complement strand
TTCCATTCTGAGTTCACAATAATGAATCCAAGAACGAAGAGTACCATTCATATACATACGAGACTTGGTCAAACCTTCAGGAAGCACTGCTCTGGCTTGTTCCTTAGCAATACCATTTCTGATTGCCCAATCATATACATCACTAGTCTTCTCAATTAAAGATAATTGTCTCTTATTCCATTCAGACATCAATTCAAGATCATCTTCAATTTCAATACTATTTTGTCGGTTCTTAAAATCTTGAAGACGAGCTTCTCGAGTTACGAACCCAAGATCCTTTGTAGGATCAGCATAGCGTTGTGAAAATTCTTGAAACGAGAATGAGCGATGACGTAAAATTTGTCGAGCAATGTCACGAGTTGTATCTATCTCCATAACGACGTTAACCATCTCAAAGATTGAGAAGTGTTTGTTTTTAATACAATATCTAAGTAGCTTTTCCGATGTACCAGTATTCATTTGATTACCAGGATTAGACACTCGAGCTGCATAAGCAATAAATTTATCTGCTGATTCAACTCCATCAATCAAAGGATTAGTAATAGCAATTATTTTTGCCTTGTTCATTCATCTTCACTTTCAATACGGAATCCATCTTCATCCCAAAAACCAAACTTATGCATAGACTCTGACAGTGCTTCAATACAATCATCGCCTTCAACCAATTGATTAATATAATATACTAGTATGTCAATAACATCAGCGGCTTCTTCACACGTATCATCGATATTGTGCCAACCATCTGTATTTTTAGCATATGCTCTAAGGCGTTTTTGAATATTCATTCACTTACCTCTTCATGTTCTTTAATAACGCGTTCAGCCTCATCGGTCAATATCTTAAGGATACCAATCTTTGCAAAAGCAATCAGAGCCTCATTATCAAAGTCAACAACCATAGTACCAGAACCATCTGGATTATCTTCAAACGAAACAACATCAAATTTCATGCTTTGCTCCACATATTAAGTGCCAATTTGGCTTTGAGGTCTTTAAAAGTATTCGTGTCAATTATATATCGGACGAAATCTGCAGACAATCCATTCAGGATCATATCATTCACGTCTTTATGTTCAAGGTTACTTGGCCACACACATACATTATAACCATTTATTACAGCTTTGTCAATCTTTTCCTTTGTCTCTTTACTACGTGGTTCATTATCATATACAACAACCAAGTTCTTTTTAGGAATATCTTTTACAGTAGAAACAAGATCACCACCAGCAGTAGCAATTGAATTAGATATAAACATCGAATCAATCGGGCCTTCAAATACGTATACCTTTTTATCATAATCAACAGCATCTAAACCATAAACTTTTGGTACATCTTGATCATATACAATGGTGATATATCGAAGACTTGAATCCTTAGCAAGTGATCTACCTTGAAAAGCATGCATCTTGTCATCCTTAATAAAAGGAATCAGAAGTCTAGGTTCATCATATAGCAATGATTCCTCACTAAATTTTTCAGGAATAAACGTATTGACCCATGTAAAAAACTTAGGACAATAAAACATCTTTGAATGAAATAAATTCGGGATTTGTCGACCCACAACATATTCTTTACAAGAATGATTTGCAGGTAACTGACTAATTTTTTTAAGACCTTTTAGAGGGCCATCTTTAATAAACAAGGGTATTTTCATTTTTGCAACGAATTGCTCTAATTCAACCCTTTCCTTATTAACTACCTTACTATCCTTGAGCAATTCAATATTATAATCACTATATAATTGAAAGTCAATAGTTTTTAAAAAATTAGGAAAGTTTTTGGTGGCACCACAATTATGACAATGAAATAAAGTATTACCTTTCTTTTCATAAATGTAAGCCCTGGCCTTCCTGGTATTGGTGGTCGAATCACCACAAAGTATACATGAGAAATTAACCAGAGTACCAGACTTACGTTTGTAATTCCTAAGTCTAGGTGATACCATATTTAAGTATTTTGAGTCAAGCCAATTCATAACTATAATCCATTTTGTAACCTCACTAGGATTATACCATGACTAGAGATAAAGTCAACTATAGTTTTTTGTTTTAACTTGGAATATTAAACAATGTTTTGATAATGTGAGATGCAAATAGACCTATTATAGTAATAGCGCCTAATGCCATATAAAATCTTTTTTCAAGATAATCAATTTTTGTATTCTGTGCACTATTTTCTTTTGTGAAATATTCTTTTAGCGCATTATTTTCATCTTTAATTGTATGATAAACATCTTTTAGAGTAGTATCAATCTCAGTTCTACGTTTTTCCATTGATGACACAATGTTTTCATAAGTTTTTTCTTGTTGACCAATACGATGCTCATGTACGGCAAGCATCTTGGAAAGATCAGAAGCAACAACAGCAAGTCTTTGAATGGCATCATCTATCTTATCAAAACGCTCTTCTGGATTCATTTTATTGTCCTTTACGTTTTAACATTGGAGCTATAACACGCAACTTTTTTTTCTTTGGATAAACACCTGGTTCACCTTTTGACCCAACGCCAATACCATCAACTCCACCACTCCCGGCAGAATTAAAAGCCCCAGTTGAAGCCATATCTTCTTTAATTTTATCCATTATTAATTTTCCGTAGTGCTGAAACAATTTTTGTATCTAAAGGTATAGTGTCCATATAAACTATGTTGTGTTCACCTACGTTATTTATTTTTTCAGGGAGTGCATTAATTAAGATTAGAAAAGGTTTAATGTGATGAAATTGTTTTTCTGCTTTTAGAAAAAGTATTTTAGCTAAATGTTTATTAAAACAATTATGTAGAGTTATAATATGATTAAGGATCAATCTTTCTTTTAATTCACCTGTTTCAACATAACGAGTAAGTAACTTTTTAATATATTTTATTCTATCAAGATCTTCAATAAATTCTTCTGTTGAAGTCATACCGAGATTATCATATACCTTAGCACAATATATTAAAAAATTCTCATCAGTTAAATGTTCATTCATCAATTATTCTTTACAATAGTTTAATAGCCTATAGCCTGCCAAAACACATTTGTTACAGTTGCATTAGCAGTTCTAATAGCAGCAACTGTGTTATTGGTTGATATAACCGAAGCTCGATATGTTTCGATCGAGGTATTACTTGTTGCAACAACACAATAGGCATTCGTGGTATAAGCACTCGAGAAAGTAACATTTCCTGTTGTTGAATTGGCGGATACCCAACCCCAATTTAATTTAAAACCATTAGGTAGATATGTATATCCATTAGCGCTATTGATGTTTGTACCTAAATTAAAAGTGTTTGTGGTAACCAAAAGATTAGCAGTGTGCGTATGAACACCACTTATTGTATACGCACCTGCAGTGTTAACGTAAGAAGTTGATAATACACCACCGAGATAATTTGCATTATTAGCTGTTACATTATTAGCAAAATTAGCTACTGTTATTGTTCTAGCGTTAGCAGAACTAGCAGGATTTGCTAGAATAACTACTCTATCATTTGCAGATAGAGTAGTTGCAACAACTAGTTCACTTATCTTTTTAGCGTCATTTGCCATAGTAAATACCTTTATATTTTAATAGTATTTATTATGACTCGTGGAATACAATATCATCATTTCCGTCAGCAGTTGTTGCCGCAGTTCCGTACTTAGCATCTGTTGCGCCAAGCGAACCACTTGCTACCAATGTTTCATAATGAACACGACCAGCTCTACCACCGGTACCTTCTTTTCTTACAACCCAACCGGCATGTGCAACACCGCCATTCTTTGCACCACGAACCAATATAATACCGGTTGCAGTATCACCAGTTAATGTATGAGTGTCAGCGCCTGTTGCAGAAGTATTTGTTACCGCAATATCAATATTTGATCCACTTTTTGTTGCGGAAAGAGCAAGAGAAGTTGTATTCACGAAAGAAACGTAATAAAATGTATTAGCGGTGAGATTGGGAATTGCAGTATTGCCTGCAGGAACACCATAGAAAAGTCTATCACCAACTTGATATTTTGAGCTGGCGGTTGAAAGTAAAATAGTATCGGATGTATTGCTTACACCAGCTGTATTGGCTACAATATTTGCTGCTGCCGGAGCTGAAATAGCAACGATTGGTGGTGTAATATAACCGCTACCGTTTGTTGTAACATTAATTGAAGTGATCTTACCGCCGCTACCCGCGGTTGTATTAGCAAATGCGTTAGCGGCTCCAGAAGTCCCACCATTTGTTGCAGTAATAGTTACAGTTGCATTAGCACTATAACCTGTTCCGCCGTATGTTATTCTTGCAAGACCCAAAGGCCCACTAGCAAATCCCATTTCTGTGGCATCTATACCAAATACACCAACAGCCAAACCAGGTTGGAACGCACCGATTGTTGTATTGGTAAACATGTTTGAATCTACAGATGCGCGTGATCCTGATGATGTATTACCAAAATGCGCATTTGCAGCATCGGTACGATTTACATGGTCACCTTTTACCAGAACATATGTTCCAATTGGAGCTCCATTTGAAGACTCCTTTGTTGTTGTACTATTAGCTGTAACAGCTTGGTCGTTTCTACCCCAAAGTGGCATGGTTTTACTCCTAAATTGTTTTTCTTATTTATAAAATGTATTATATTAGAGATGCTTATCTGCAGCGGCTCTCATTGAATCACGACTAGCATGAACAGAATCAGCAAACTTATTTTTTTCTTGTGTAGTTTTCATGGAATCATGCACAGACTTCAATTGTCTTGCTAGAGTCTTGCCGACTTTAGTCTTAGAACCATCTTTATGTTCGAAGGATGGTTCTCTACCTTCAACGGAATGTGCAATTTTTTCCAGTTGTTGCATTGGATGCTTATGTTGATCATCATCCATACTAGGCTTTTTTTCATCCGAAAGAACGGCATTAGTGACATCATTATTAGTATTGATGCCTTTTTGTTTTCCGTTTGGATTCATACTTGGTTCTGCTATTTCAAAGATTGACTGTGCAATCTCATCAATACGAGCAAGTTCATCGGCTGTAAAGTCTTCTTTTGTAAGTTTATCGGTTGCTTTAGCAATACCACGGATTCTTTTTGAAGCCTTTGCAGCAGTATCTAGATCACCAGTCTTAGCAGCCATGTATGAATGCTTAGTGGCATCATCACTTGCTTTCTTTACATATGAACCAAGAGTTGACTTTGATACTTCATCAAGTTCAACTTCTTCAGGCAACTTACCTTTAGGACCAAATCCTACGCCTGATCTATCTCGAAGTTTTTTAGCGGCAGCAATTGAAGCCGCCTTTGAACCACGAGGACCAGTGGCTGGTGTTTGACTTCTTGCACCAACTTTATCTGCATATGTGGAACTTGTAACTTTACCGGTAGCTTTATGGGAAGGAATATTTGGTTCCTTTGCCCCACCAAAAAAGTCTTTAGTGTATGCATAATCATCATCGTCAGCGTGTGCAGTTTTTGACCAAGTTTTACCTTCTGGTCCATTGCGCCATTTTGATACTTCATCAAGTTGTTCATCTTCTTTGATTGCTTTGCCGATAGCCTTACGACGATTCTTTAAATAACTGTCTGACTTATCAACATCACCATCGTTATCAATGTCATCATCTTCTTTACCGACTGGATCAAGTTTCTTTTTCTTCTTTGAAGTAGATGTATCTTCATCACTTTCAGAACGATCATCTGTTTCTGGATCTACTTCAACTTGTGTCTTACCACCGGTAAGCTTAACATCATCTTTCTTTTCAACTATTTGACGTGCTGCAGCAATCAAACTTGCTGAAAGCCCAAAGTTTGGCATTGACATTGTTGGTTTTTCCTCTACAATTTTTGTTTTAATTGAATCCGTTTTACTCAAAGTAGATTTTTCTGATGTTGGTTCTACGTCATTCATACGGGCAACATTCTTGATTTTCATGCGCTTTTCTGTATTGGTTTCTTCCTTCATGTTATAAGTGTGCATACCTAGATTTTTATGCTCTGGCATCTTCATATCTTCACCGCGACTTTTCAATACGTGATTAACTGCTAACAATTTTTCACTTGTATTTGTGTCCATCGAGCCCTTCATATTTCTCTGATGACTTTCGGACCAGCGCTTATGCATATCTTTTAAATGTTCTGTATCATGATTTGAATAAGCTTTGACTAGAGGTTGATATGGCTTATCAAATACAAATTTCTTAGTCATCTTTGCCTCTGTTACTGTTTCTTCGTGTAGTCCTTTATATTCAATTGACTTCACGGCATCAACTCCAAAATTTCTTGCGGCGTAACGGGTAGCTTTATCTCTTGCTGATCTTGTATCAGCGGCTGGAATGGTCAATTTGATTTTAGTGCCTTTAGGCTTTGCACCAACAGGTTCAGAAGTTTTATCATCAATCATTTTATGTGGTCTCATATCATCGGGATGTAGATGAACATGAAATACGTGCTTGGCTTCTGTAACAGATTCTTCTTTAGCCATTTGCATTACTTCCTTCTTACGTTGTTCTGCATCGGCAGTACGTTGTTTAATTAGTTGTTCTTTATTTTTTTCACTGGCATCTTTTTTGGCCGCGCTCATAGCAGCAATTCGAGAATTACGTTCCGCACCATCCGATGTACCCTCGCCTGGGGTTCTAATAGTGCGCATACGTAATTGATTTGAATAATTTGTTGGCATTTATTTACCTATAGACCTTAGCATCCATTTGTGTTTCTCGTGAATATCAATACGATCTTGAATAAAATTTGCTAGACCATGTTTATCAGAAGATTCGGCCAGTTCAAGGGCTTTATTTAATTCATTAATAATCTTTTGATTATCCAATTCCAATTCAGCAAGCATTGCTTTGGCTGCAGGAACATTGGATTGGTCATTAATAACAGAAAGTTGTGAATAACGACTTAGACTTCCTGGAGCATATGCATCAAGAGTTCTAATATGTTCGGCAATTGCATCTACAGCAGTCCAGATTTCATTGTACATACCATCAAGAAATGAATGATATTGAGGAAAATTAGGACCCTCAACATTCCAATGGAAGTTATGTGTCTTTAAATAAAGAGCAAATGAAGATGCTAAAACCACCTTCATTTGTTGAATCAATTCATTCATTACTTCTTTGCCTTTCTTTTGGTCTTTACGGCCCTAACTTCAGCAACAACTTCTTCTGCTTTCTTTTCAACGATAACTGGTGCAACAGCAATTTCTTCTTTGAATTTATGCAATTCATTTTTAGTGCTTTTTGCTACCAATTCAGCTTCGTTCTTTAGAAACTTATCAGTTACATACCAAATAAGACCACCTACGGCTGCAACAATACTAAAAAATACAAAATATTCCATTTTATTCTCCTCCACTTCCACCACCACCTGAGCTTCCGCTCTTTCCGGGTGGGTGTTTTTCTATTTTACCAGATGCCATTCTAATCGCCACCATTGGCGTAGAAACTTCTTTACGTTTACCCGTGGTTCCTTGCGGAACACTGAGTTCTTTTATATATTCTTTAAATTTTAACAATCCCATGCTCTACGTGACCAGTAATTTGCACTTGCTTTATTGGTTAAATTACCTTGCCCACTTGAACGAGCACAATATGAGCGTTTGCGAGCAGGAATATTCTTTTTAATACTCAAATGTTTATCGCCAAAGTTAACTTTTTGTGCTTTACCATCACCATCGGGATCAACATATACTTTTGACTTCTTAATATCACCTTTCATTGGTTTATTAAGAGGTACTGTTTTACCTTGATATGTAGCTTCACCAACGGTCTTTTTTGGTTTATCACATTGACAATCACCATTACAAGGACATTGTGCTTCAAGTACTTCACGAATTACTTGCTTCACTATATTTTTGGTTTTTTTACTCTGACCTGGTGTATTGCCTTTATAGATATTTACCGCAGAATTCGTAGCATCAAATCTAGAACTAGGATCATTTTTATTGGTCGATTGAGGTTCTGCAGTTTCACCAGTCTTATAAGACTCTTGAGCAGATTTTAAAGCCGCTGCAGTTGGTGCACCTTTTGATCCGGGCTTGCGCATATGTTCACCCGAACCATGCTTAATTCTTTCACGTTTTGCGTGAATATTATCCCAAAGGCCTCGTTTTTCTTTTAAGTCCATGATACACACCTCTTATTTCTATTATTTATAACTTAATGATTCTTTGATGATTCGCAATACAGTATAGGTAACACTTTCTTTTACTGATTTTTTCATCCCATTTACTATATCATGTCTCAGTTCTTCAACATGTTCTGGTTTCATAGCTGAAGGAGCACCTTTAGCAAAACCTTCTTTATCACCTTTTTGTGCAAGATCTCTCATCTTTGAAGCGGACATACCTTCAGCACCTTCTGCATCAGGATCTCGTTGTCCTGCCGATTGTATATCTATATGTTTAAAGTTATAATGACCATGACCTGCAGAAACACCATTATACTTTCCGGTTAGTTTTTTGAATTCCTCAACTCTATCTTGACCGACGACAATAGTTGGATGAGTTACACCTTGGCTATGAAGCTTAGACAAATGGTGTAATAGGGTTGGATGTTCCGTAGTGGCCATTTTTAAGTTTGCCGTTGGAAATGCTCTTTTGGCGTGTTTTAGTTTTTGTTCAGGTGTTAATGGATTTTTCTTATTGTCTTGTGAATGTGACATTACAATTGTATGATCCGCATGTAAATCTTTTGCAAGTTTTTGCACGTGATTAACCAACTTTTCATGTCCAATTGTTGGTGGATTTAGACGACCAAACGTAATTACATGACGTTTTTCTTGTTCTTCTGTAACCTTTTGGAATCTACCACCAGATAAATTTTGTTGTGCAAATCCACCCGCACCTCTATTCACAAATTTAAACATATGCCCTTCTTTATTGGTGCCAACAATACCTTCGCCGGCGGTTGGATTACCATTAATAGAAGTTTTACCTAAAGCATTTTCACCAGACTGACCATTTTTAGCATCAACACCAAGAAGAACATTTTTTGCATTCTGTAGATGACCATGGATTTTTAATAAATCATTAAAATGCTTTTTATTATCTAAAATATGTTTAAGTTTATTTGCTAATGCTTGATGTTTTTGCTGCTTGGCCTTTTCAGTCTTTACATTATCAATATCTTTTTGTGCCTTATCGGTAAGGAATTTAGCATAACCTTCAGTGGAAGGAATTCCACCTTTTCTAACTTGATCGTTTACATGTTGTTCTAATGTGGCTTCATGACCTTTTATTGAGTCATACATTTCTGGTGCTGCTTTAGAATATGCTTTTCTAGCATTTTCCATATGCATATGAAATTTTGCTTGTTCTTCACCCGTATAATTTCTTGGATTTACTTTTTCGGGTGTTTGTGAGGGATCAATATTGTTTACATCTGGATGATTGGTAAACTTTTTTCTTTCTTTTGTAGATAAAGGTGTTGCAGACATATTCTCAAGCCCACCTTTGCCTTTATATACTGTATGTGTAACAATACCAAGTTTTGAATTTTTAACCTTTTCACCTTCCGGACTATTTTTATCAACCGAATATGTAAGTAAATTTGGGGTGAAATGATGGTGTCCTTCTTTTGTACTTACATCACCTTTACCATACATCAAGTCACCTTGATATACACCGCCTTCTTTTGGCATAGTTTTTGGTAAATGTCTTAATGCTTCTTTTAACTTAAGAGCAAGACCTGGAGCATGACCATGATTTTTATCAATATCTTGTTCGGTATAATTAATCTTTGGATTTTTATTAAATGCAGACTTTGAAGCAACAAAAAAATGACCAGTGTTAGGATGATCACCATAAACTATTGATGGTGCACCATCTGCCTTATTTGAAAAGGTATGCTGAGATTTTCTACCAAGAAGATGATTATGAAGTGCATTTAATGAATCTGTTGCTTGTGAAATACCTTCATGTCCATGATGAATAGCATAATCTTCAACGTGTGTAAGATGTTTTAGAGCTTTACCTTGTTCTTCAGATTCTTCTTGAAGATAATTTATAAAATTTAGCATCTTAATGTCCTAAAGTTTTTGCAAATTCATCAAGATGTTTATCATTATCAAGATTTACATGACTTGTATCTAAACCTTTTTTACCTTTTGGTTGAAACATAACTGTTCTTGCTTTATTGTTACCAAATTGTTTTTGTCGAACAGTCCATATACCGTGACCTGTGAGACCTGGCATGCCGTGGCCTGTTGTATCATGTTCGCCAACTTTATAAGTACCATGACTACCAACATGAACAAAATCTACATGGTGGTCTTGTAAATAACTGTCCGCAGGTTTTAAATCTGGGTGATTCATTACAATATTTTTTGCTCTGCCACTTTTTGTTGTGGCAGCTTTTTCCGGTTCTGGTAAATGCTTATTCATATGTTCTATAATACCTGCTTTTTCAATTGCACGGGCATATTTTGGTCTTAGTGATCTTGCTTTATCTGGGATATGCCAACCACCTTTTTTAGGATCATGATTAATTGTTAATTGACCAAAAGCAGCACCCGTATCTTTCTTTACTTCACCGTTATGTTGTTCAGTTGCATGCATATCTCTACCCATATGGGTCATTTTTTTCTTTTTATTAACAACCGGAACATCTGAACCTGCGGTTGATCCTGCTGGTTTAGCACCTTCTGGTGTTAAACCTTTTTTTTGCATTCTTTCAAAGAATTTTGTTTCTACTTTATGGCCTTCATTTTCAACTTTGGTTCCTACTTTATGAACTTTTGAGGTAGGAATAGTGGTTTTTTCTGATGAACCAGGTTTTGATACCACAATACTGTGGATACCTTGATCATTTACGTGGTGTGAATGAATAGTTACTTTATCACCCGCATTTAAACCAGGGGCTTTTGAAGCAATGGTATGAGTACCTTCTTTACCGATATATGGTGTAATATATTTTTTTGCATGTCTAGCCGCTTCAGGTCCTGATGCTTGTAAAGCAACTTCAGTTATATAATATTTAAATGAATACATAGATCAAATTCCCTAGAAGTGAATGTATATTTTGAACTATTTATAATAAAAAAGGGTTGAGCCTTGCGACTCAACCCTTTTGAATTTAATACGAAATGCGGCATTGCTAGGCGGAACCCCACCGTTATTCCTAGCTATTCCTTCTCTGTTAGTCACTGTGCCACTTGCTTGACAAAAGCCAAACTAATGCCGCTTCAGTGATATTATTTATACTCAAGATCACGATTTTAGAAAAAAATAAAAAATATTTTTATGCAAATCCATCAAAACTCTTACCAAACTTTGATCTCTTTTTAAAGAAATCAGAATCACGTTCACCGAATTCAGTTTTATCCATTAGTGGTTTATCATCTTGAATTCCATCCTGGGCCGATTGGTCAACATCATATAGTTTCATCTTTGCTCTGTCAACACCGACGACAAACCGTTTATTCTTTGCTAGATCATTATAACGATTCTTTAATTGCTTGACCATTATTTGTCCCAGACTTTCAAGTTCCTCGGATGTAGTCAAAGCAAACATTAAATCGGCCGTAGCAGGTAGAGCAAATGATTCAGATGTATCACTCAATTCAACATCACTGTTATTATAACCACTTCTAGTTGTCTGGGTGGCCGAAACAACCGGGAGATTAAATTCAACGGCTAGACCGCGAAGTTCCTCGGCAATTGATTTAATATATGTATAACTATTCATATTAGCAGAGTACTTGACTCGACTCGAAGAACAAATATTAAGATAGTCAATATAGATAATATCGGGCATAAAGTTCTTCTTGAGCTTTAATTCATTAATTAAGTGTCTGAAATTAGCAGAACCTGCGCCTGAAGTTGGATATTCTTTAATAATAAGTCGACCGGTAGTCTTGGTCTTAACACGTTCCAATTTCTTGAAAAATGTTTCCCTGGGCATAATACTAAGATCATCCATAGTCACATCAAGAAGATTGGCATCAATACGTTCAGCAATCTTTTCCTCGGCCATTTCCATTGTGATATAAAGAACATTCTTACCATCAAGTAGATTACCGGCGGCACAATGACACATAAACAAACTTTTACCGACACCAGTACCAGCCAGAATAATATTCAGAGTCTTTCTAGGTAGACCACCCTTGGTGATTTCATTAAAGTATTCCAAGTTAAACGGAATACGAAATTCCTTACGATGGTAGAATTCAAACCGAGATTCAATATCTTCAAGAAAGTTGTGACCAATATTAGTATCAAAGTTTACAGATAGAGCATCACTCAGAATTGCGGGGATAGAACCCTTGTCATTCTTTGTATCTTTATCATCAATAATTTGAATTGATTGCATAATAGCGTTATAGATTGCCTTTTCCTGACAGAACTTTTCGGTTCTCTCAACAAGCCAATCAAGTTCAGTATTATCATCGTGTGTCAGTTCACCAATGGTTTCATTGCACGACTCAAATATACCACCATTTAGTCCAGTTTTATTCTTTAAATCAATGGAAAGAGTTTCCTTAGTAGGAAACCTATTATATTTTAGTGTATAAGATTCAATAAGTTCAAATAAAGTACGGTCTGCAGCATCATGAAAATAATCAGTCTTGAGGAAAGGAATGACCTTTCGACCATATTCCTCCCTTGCAAGAAGATTTCCAAAGATTACCTTTTCGAAGTCCATGTAGTCTCCTAGTAATTAAAATTTTAGTACACCTTCAACATAGTTTAGTGCTAAATCTTCGGCATATCGAAGGGAATGATTAACAACATCACAAGTCTTGATTATATCACCATTCTTATATAAGTCAACATAATAACCATAGTTACTATTATCTTTTAGTATAACAGATTTAAGGCTTTTATCATCGCTATAATATTCTGTTAATTCTACTTTACTCATCATCGTCATCCCTTTTCATAATTTCACCACTGCCCAATGCATACTTATTCTTAATCCATTCTGCAAAATTAGTTTCACTAAGAATGGTCTTCCAGAACTCACCATTGTCGACAATGTCTGCTGCTCTATAGTTCTTTCCAGAAATTTCACCGGTCTCTTGATCCACCCGAGCATACCAACCTTGCTTAGGCTTTACAATATATTTGCCTTCAAGTGCCAAGTCAAGTAGACCAGACCACTTATTAATACCTGAATCAAAGCCTACAGTAATAGGAATCTTTGACTTTTCCTTGAGATACCGAGACTTTTCAATATTAATAATAAAGTGATAACCAAGTAGTTCTTTATCATCCTTGTCTTGCTGCCTACCAATGATCCAAATATTATCTGCAGAATAATAAATTCCGGTACCACCACTAACAACAGCCTTGGAATACATTTCCTGTGTCATGTAAACATGGTTCACAACAACCATTGGAATATCTTTTAGTGTCAAATGGGGAGTTACCATGCGGAACAATGACTTGAGCTGCTTTGCTCTTGACATATCTGCGGCGGAACTACCTTTTAGTGCATCTTCAACTTCTTTTTTCGAGGCAAGATTACCAACAGAGTCAATAACAATCATCACCTTATCATTACGCTTGAGTTCCTGAAGTTGTTGCATTACATCAAACTTAAGTTGCTCAATATCAGTAATAGGTGTATGGACTACCGAGTCGAGTGGAACACCGAAGGAAGTAAAGTATGATTCTGGAGTACCAAACTCCGAGTCATAAAATAGAATAATACCTTCAGGATTAGCCTTAAGAAATGCGGCAGCCATTAGAAGACTAAATGCAGTCTTAAAGTGCTTAGATGGTGCAGCAAGAACCGTGAGTCCCGGTGTCAAACCACCATCAATACTACCCGAGAGTGCTACATTGATCATTGGCACGCGTGTTGGAATCATATCTTTCTTGCCATAGATCTTTGAATCCATCAAAGTAGCAGTATATTCAATGGTACTGTTCTTAATCAAACGCTCTTTAAGTGACATGTATTACCTCGTATGTTTATATGTTATTGTATATCAATATGTTGATTATGTCAATCGTTAATTAGCTTATCCATTTTTACAATAAAAGCATCTATCTTCTTTACACGATCCTTGCCGGGCCATTGAATAATATCTTTATCTGGATTCTTTTTAAGGTTGTTAAGAAGTGGCATAACCAATGCTTTAAGTTCAAGCAATTTACTATTATCTGACTTTACAAAACTTTCCTCATCTGCAAAAGTAAAGCCAAAATCATTATCATCATTTTTCATTTTTACAGTCCTTTGTATTGGTGTCCCATCCATATTGCAATGGTTTGGTCCTACATTATCCCATGACATTTTTGTTTCCTTATATTCACAATTTGGTTCACATTCACGATATAAACCACAAGGGCAACCACCACCATGATCAAATTTAGCCAAAAAAAGATTCCAATGTACTTGTTTTTTCTACTTCCCATCCAATTGTCTCTAGAATGGATTTGATTGGTTCAATAAAACTTTTCTGTAGTTGAATGTCATAGTCAATATACTTATCCAGTCCTAATTCCTTGGGTAATTCATCAGGTACTGAAATCACATTTTCATGAAGATGGTTTGGTAACTTAAGATATGCAAATTTAATCTTATCGCCGTTACCGATTAGTTTAAAGTCATCACCCATTCCATTTTTACTAATAAAATTGTTATAAAGAAGAGCACCGCGAACATGAATTGGTGTTCCCTTTGAATATATGGTCTTATTATCTTTATAAACATCAAGGCCTTTCATTCCTCTGGGAAAGGCAATATCCTGGAAAGGCATAGACATAAAGTTAATTTTAAAGTCTGCAATATATTCTTGAAGTGTCAATTCATCCTTATTCATGATGATCTTAATTGCTTCCTTAATGCTTGTTCGACATGCCTTAGGTGTTGATGACCGAACTGCCTCAATGCCCTGAATTTTTAATTGTGGTTCACTAAAGCGAACACCTTCAATATCAAGAGCATTTAAGATGTACATCTTTTTGGCTTTCCAAATTGCCTTATTAGCAATTGTTTCGCGTTTCATGAACATCTTTTGTTGGTAAGCATACATATAGTCTGCAAGATTTTTATATGACTTATTAATCATATTCTGGATCTTGGTTTCACAGAATTGATGAACTGCCTCAACTATTTTATCACGATCGGTAATACCCAACATATCGACCAATGGTTTCATATTTACATAGATCGAATCAGTATCACTTGCAACAATATAATCAACCTTTGTTGTCTTTAACATTTTATTTAGATACTCATTGAAGTCTCGTTCGATCCAACGAATTGCCAACTGACCGGACATGGTAATAGCCTCAGCAAGATCAAAGTCAAACCAACGGAAATATTCATTACCTAAAGCGCCATAAGCTGAGTTAAGTTGGATTTTTTTAGCAAGTTGTAGGTTGTGATATTTTGCAATATCATTAGCAATTAAGCGCCTTTCCTCAACTTTATTCTTTGGCGTGTCCTCAAGTAGTTTCTTGGCTTCGATCATACGCTTTTTGTATTCGGTACGATCATTATACATCTTTTCCATTAGAGCAGCTAGAAATCCCTGCTTTTTCTTATGGAACTTTACACCATTGGCGGTATATGCATGACCATCATTTTCGATAACAGCATATTGATCTAGAATGGAATCAATACTAGGAAAATATGGTTCGCGCCCAACTTTGGTTTCAGGACTGATATTATATTGCATAATCAGATGTGGATACAGACTGTTCAAGTCAAATGAAACTACCCATTCATTCAGTCCGACCTTTACATCTTTTACGTGTCCACCAACAAGTCCACCGTCAAATTTGCCTTTCTTAAACTGAGGAATTACAATAGCACGATCCATAAGATAATTATGAATAATAACATCCCATGGTTTGACCGTAGTCATTGTATCGCTATAGTTTACCTTTGCGTCATATGCAAAAGCAACTACCTGTTCAATAAACTTAAGCTTTTCCTCAAGTCTATCAATCAGTGTAACGTCATGAATATTATAATCAATGAACAATTCAAAGTTACGTTCATAAAGATCATTAAGTGAGGTATAACCCTCAGCACGATAATCCACCTTTTTTTCACCAAGTTCCTTTTCGGCAATCGAATCCAGTTTATATGATTCCTGTTGCTCAAACTTGAACTTTTTGTAAAGACTTAAATAGTCTAGAACATTAATTCCGGCTGGTGTGAATGTTTGATTTTGATTGCCATGCATTTCCACGGTTCGTTCGTCAAGAATTCCCCATGGTGAAAGTTTCTTGGCCTCATGCTCACCAAGAACACCCCTGATTCGGTTGACAAGATATGGAATATCAAAGAACTCAATATTCCAACCAGTTACCACATCAGGACAGAATCGGCCTGACTGCCAAACTTTAAGAAAATTATTTAGTAGATGCCATTCATCTTTGCATTTAATATAAGTGATATTATCTTCTTTTGGCTTGTAATCAAACATGCCAAATACCACCTTTTCACCTTTTCTACTGATGGTGATAGCAGTCACCTCCTTATCGGCTTTACCAATATCAGGAAATCCACCAGATGAATCAGTCTCAATATCAAGTGAGATAATATTAATTAGTGATGTATCATAGTTAATTTCACCACGAAACTTATCGTAAATGAACATATATCCAAACTGGTTAAAGCCGTAAATTTCCATATTGGAAACATCACTATATTGCTTAAGAAAATCACGTGCATCAGTGATCGAATCAAAATTCATTCGATCAACCGGTTTCCCATCAAGTGTTTTGTATTGTGTATTATTGTCCTTACGAGATGAAATAAACAAATATGGTTTATAATTTACAATCTCGGTGACACGAGCATTATTTCTATAACCGCGGTAATAGACCCTATCACCACGGGTAAAAATATTAGTATAGAATTCCATAATAAAGTTCCTTCGTATCCTTTGATTATATCATAGGGAGTAGGAATGTCAACCACCAAATATTTGTAGTGCTTTTGTGTATTGATTTTGGCGATCTTCCAAGCCATTTGTACCACCATTAATTTTTCTGGTACAACCCACAACATCACCATTATCGGCAAGTTCATTAAGATTATTCGTATCCCAGAACCACCCTGCAGACATACAAGCGCCTTCTGGTGTGGTCAAATATTGAACTGCTTTATCAAGAGGCATAAGCATGCTTTTAGCAAAGCGCTCGTAATTACTTTTACCAGTTAGTTGAATAAGCCCGCGCCCACGATAGCGATAGCCGTCACCACTAGATTCAGGCCCATTGCCCATTCTACTAGCATATACTCTATTAGCAATCTTTTCAGGATTTCTGGCATATGTACTTAAATCAATATCCTTGAAATATTTTGGAAATACTACAAGAAGTCTATCAGCGCTATAATTTAAATTTTCTTGAGTTGCTGTAAGTCCACCGGATTCATGGCTTACTTGAGCTAAAAACATTGATATACGCCTTGGTGTATCAATGATATATCTACTAAAAGTACGATTCATAGGTTCGATATATGAATTTACTATTGTAGGATTTGTTTTATTAAAGAATTTTGTTAATTGATCTGCGGTTACAATCATTTCTTTTCCATAAAAAAAGGGAGGATTTCTCCCCCCTATTTATTACACGCCTCGAACTCGTTTCATCCCACAAGCTATAGCATTGACATCAGTACGATTTAGACCAATATCTCTCAAATCACGATCTGATAATCTGTGGAGGTCAGACATTTCCCTCCGAAAGTTCATCATACCACAAAACCAGTTATAGGCGTTTAACATTTTTTATTCCTTCAAAAAAGTTTTAGTATTGGAAGCTGGAGCATCCGCAATTTCAATCTTCTTTGGCTTCTTATCTTCTGGGATAATATTTTCAAGCCAAACCTTGAGCATACCATTGACTAGATGTGCATTATGAATTACGACATTATCGGCGAGAGTGAATTGGCGTGTAAATGCACGACCAGCAATTCCCATATGCAGATAATTGTCTTTTGGCTCAGAGTCAGCCTGGGCATTACCTTTAATCATAAGCTTATTATCATCAAGCGTAATTTCAATGTCTTGCTTTGCAAAACCAGCTACAGCCATTTCGATAACATACTTATTATCTTCAGTCTTCTTTAGATTAAAAGGTGGGAATGTTTGACTTACATTATTGGCTAGCCAGTCAGCATTTGCCTTTAAAGTGCTAGCAATCTTATCTGATCCTACAAAAAAGCGATCAAAGTTGCTTGTATCAATATTATATACTTTCCAAAAGTCCATTTGCTTTTCTCCTTATTAAGCAAGATTGTAAAATGTATAAACCCATTAGGCGCCTATACACGTTTATTTATACCATAATTCCATCATTTTGTCAACAACTAATGAAATTTATTTTGCATTCGCTCTTCGGTAGTCACATATATTGTCATTGTATCACAATCCAGTATATACATTGGAGAAAGATTATATTTTTTATAAATTCTCCCTGTTTTTAATGCATACATAAATGAATTATCAGGGTCTTCATCCGATAAATATTTGGCAGAGTCTTTAATTACCTTTTCAGGAATAATTTTTAAGGTTACTGACATCATTCACTCATTAAAAAGAGGTTAATACAATGGATTTTGGATTAAGTAAGATTGCCATATATTTAGTGTTGAGTCTTGTTGTGGCTGGATCTATTACTGCGGGTTATTATGCATGGAAACATAGCATTGAACAACAAGCAATTCTTGAACTCAACCAAAGACAATTAGAACAAACACAAAAGGATCAACAAGAATTTGTAAGACAACAACAGGAAATCTCTGATCGCCAAAGAGCAATTGCTCGTGATATGGAACAGAGAAATAGAAGTTTGCAAACACGTATTGATGCAACAAATCAGTTTATCAATTCACCACAAGCTGCGGCAAGTGATAGACCTGCTTCAGATGTTATAAGACAAACCATTGAACAACTTAGAACTCAAGGTAATACAAGATGAGATATGTAATTATTTTATCATTATTATTACTGGTTGGCTGTGGTAGTCAACCCCTTATAATAAGATCACCACAAAATGTCCTGGTGACACCTGAGGAGGGTATGTACAACTGTGAAGTTGTCAATACCTTTCCTGATACAACAACCCTTACCGACACACAGGTTGCAAGGTTTATTGTCACGTTATACCAGAACAACATGCAGTGTAGGAATAGTCTTGACGCTATTCGAACGTTTTTAGAGAATGCAAGAACTACTATTAATACACCACAAGAGAATCAAACTCAGCGATAGTAGTTGTGATTACGGTTACGCTGATAATTATTATGATTATGGTTACGATAGTGGTTATTACGATAATATGAATTATAACCATAGTATGGACGATTATAGTAATAAGAACCATAATAATATGGTTGTTGATATACATAACCGGTTGTTACAACAGGTGCCTGAGAATAATATGTGGTTGTTGCAGGAACACAACCTGCAACAACCAACAACCCAGTCAATAGAAATACAATTCTATACATTTGGATAGCGTGACATAACAAAGAAATGTGCACCAACCAAATATCCAAGTTCCCAGAGTCGATTCTCTGCATTAAACCTAGAAATATAACTCATCGCTTTACTTCCTCAATGATAGGTCGACCAACCATACTGACCGATGTATTAGAAATCTTACGAGCAAAATCAACAGCATCATTAAAGAATGAAAAGCGCTGTGAATGCTCAATCAACATACCAAAGTTCTTTGATGTGCGATCCTTTTCGATTTCAGTATAGGTACATTTATAAGCAGTAAAAGCCATATAAGTTCTCCTTGTCATAACACCATAATATACTATATATTAGAAAAGTCAATACTTTTTATTATTAACGCCTCATTTGTGCAGAATCTTTTGCGGATTCCTTACTGAATACAGGTTGTAGACAACTCTTGTGCATAATAGCAATACCAATCAACTTATCACCAGTATATTTGTTCTCTTCTTTCTTCATACCAGTCTTACCAAGATCAGTAAAATTACCATCTGAAAGCTTTTCGATCGGTTGAGAGAATAGAGTCTTAAGTTTACCACGTTTTTGTGGTTTTAGTTGACTAAGATGCACACCATTCTTAAGCAACCATGCCTCATGTTCGGCTTTGGCCTTGAGTTGTTTTGCATTTAATTTCCGTTTATGTGAACCAATATTATTAATATGGGGTTTTAGTAATTGCATAATTAATTCCTCACCAACACAAGTGTATTATACCATATCTTAGGTGGTATGTCAACCATTTTCTTATAAAAAAAGGCAGGGTTTTTGCCCTGCCTTTGATATTTTATTCTTCGCCACGTATCAGAAACGTCATATTATGCCGATCTGCTTTATAAAAGTCTAAAATCATATTAAGAGATGTCCGCGGATCGCAGTCACCACACATAAAAACATCAATTCCAGCATATCCTTTCTCAGGCCACGTATGAACTGAAATATGGGATTCAGCTAAGATAATAACCCCGGTATAACCATGCCCGGATCCGAAATGATGCCATCGTTCTGTTAAGATAGTGGCACCTGCATGAATGGCAGCTTGTTTTAATGATTCTGCTGCTTCATCCATATTCCAATATGGAAGTGAACCAACTTCACCCCATACATCAAGAATTAAATGTTTCCCTAGTGGCGGGACCGCTTTCTCCATTTCATGAAACCTCACTGTGAATTGTTGATAGTGAGGTTATTTATATTATATAAAAATGGCGACCATACGGGGAATCGAACCCCGGCGACTTGCTAGACAGGCAAACGTTCTACCATTAAACTATACGGCCGTGAAATGGTGGGAGGTACTGGGTTCGAACCAGTCATGATCGGAATCGCCGGTTTTACAGACCGGTGCTCGTCCACTCGAGCATACCTCCCTAAAATGGTGGACCTCCGGAGAATCGAACTCCGAATTTCGCCGTGCAAAGGCGACGTGTTACCACTAGCACTAGAAGCCCATTGGGGTGATAGACGGATCTTGAAACCGCAACATCTGGCTCCACAAACCAGCGCTCTGCCTTTGAGCTACTACCACCGTAAACTTGGTGCGCATGGAGGGACTTGAACCCCCAAAACCTAGTTTCTAAGACTAGTACGTATGCCAATTCCGTCACACGCGCGTAAATGGTGTTGCATAAGAGAGTCGAACTCCTAGCCTTCGGTCTCGTAAACCGACGCTCTATCCAGTTGAGCTAATGCAACAAAATGGATCGGGGAGCTGGATTTGAACCAACATATACTGAACCAAAATCAGCAGTCCTACCGATTAGACGATCCCCGAATAAAAATGGTGCCATTCCTTGGTTCCGCTCCAAGTCCTTGTGCTCTTCAGGCACACGCTTCTACTAAGTTAGCTTGAATGGCAAAAATGGTAGGAGGTACCGGGTTTGAACCGATGACATTCACGGTGTAAACGTGACGCTCTACCAACTGAGCTAACCTCCCATAATGGTCTCGGTGGCAAGATTCGAACTTGCGACCCTCTGGTCCCAAACCAGATGCGCTACCAGACTGCGCTACACCGAGTTAATAATTACATTATACTATCGTTTAGTCGCTTTGTCAAGCTCTTTCAGTCGAGCTTTAAAATAATCTTGGATAATTACCCAAGCCTCATCTCTATTCTCTAAAGCTTCAAAATTTAGAACATTCATAAGCTCGTCTTCAAAAGTTGCTTTTTTAATAACATCAATAGAATAACCAGCCATATTTATATCCTTTTTGTAAAATTGGAGGAATGGGTGGGATTCGAACCCACGGAACCAGTTAAGGTTCGCACAGTTAGCAACCGTGAGCTTTAGGCCACTCAGCCACCATTCCAATAAACTGGAGGAAGAGGTGGGATTCGAACCCACGGAGGGCTCTTAACCCTCGACGGTTTTCAAGACCGTTGCCTTAATCCACTCGGCCACTCTTCCGTATTAGTATATTAACATATAGATTGATATATGTCAATTATTTTTTAGTCTTTATGATGTTCCGGTGCACCAGAAAGAGCAATTTTATGTATTGTTTCTTCCCGGCCTTTTGGTCCTACTTTTGTAGTGAACCATGGTAGATGAGGATGAGCTTTGACATCAGGATGATTTGGATCTGCTTTACCGATTTCTTCACCTGGAAATAATTTTTTAACCTTATGAACAGGTAAAGCATATTTACCAAGTTCTTCTTTGTGTTTAGCAAGAGCTTTATTAGTAAATCCAATCATATCACCAGAGATATGATGAATAGCTCTACCAGTTTTTAAATCATCTGATACAATCTTAGCAACTTCAGCTTTGCCTTCTTTTGTACCATTGTGGTGGATAACTGATAATTTTCTCTTACCTTTATCCAATCCTTTATAGGCAGCACCCGCAACAACATCACTTTTTCGTGTTACCACTTTATGCATTTGAAATTTTCTAGATCCTAGAAAACCACCTATCTTGGAATAACTATCATCAATTTGTTTGTTAATAGTTGGTAAATGCTTTTCTAAATTATGTTTGTTTTTAGAATCAGATTGGCCTGGAAAAATATTAACGTAGTGTTCATTTAGTTCTTTAATAAAAGAAGAAAAACTTTTCATGTATCAATCCTGTTTTTTCTTCTTATTTATATGAGAAAGACGCCAGATGGTATCGAACCACCACGTATCGGCTTATGAGACCAATCGGAACACCTGTTCTAGCGCCATAATGGTAACAGAGGTCCGAATCGAACAGACGTAGTCTAGGTTATGAGCCTAGATGGGATACCAATCCTCTCTGCTATAGTGGTATTACGCGTTGTAAGGGGATTCGCCGGAGCACTCGATGAACGAGACTATTTCGAACGGTCCCTGCATACACGAGATGACTCCAAACCAAACGGTATCGAATCATACGCGTAATATTTATTGTTAAGTGTTAGTGGGATTCGAACCCACATCAATGATATTTTGGGTTAAATCCGGATTCTTCCCAAATCAAAGATGCAACCCAGTTTCCCGGGATGACCAGCCATAGGACATTACGCATATCTAACACTTAATAATGGAGCGGGATAGGAGAATCGAACTCCTAGCATCAGATTGGAAATCTGAGGTATTGCCACTATACGAATCCCGCATTCTTATATTTATCTCTGAACTTACTTTTTATCAATAAAGTTCTTATATGTCTCTGCAAGAGCCATAATATCTTCAATAGAAGGATAACTCAAAGCTTTAAGTGCTTTTTGGTCTTGCAAGGCATCAGCTAATTGAAACTCGGCATGAAATTTACATGTGAGATAATCAGTGGCTTTAGAAAGCAGTTGTTCTCTAATTTCATATGGTGTAGGCATAGTATTTACTCCTTGTGTGTTATGTGTGTTTAGGCACGTACTTCGCCCCAAAGTGTGTATGACCTTCGCCATGCCTATCACACCCGGTTTGAAATTGGTAGGCGATCCGAGTTTCGATCTCGGTCTAGAACAGTCATCTACTGCTAAAGAGTTTATAAATCTCTCTCGTGTCCCAACACCATCGCCTAAAATATGGTGCCCCCAACCAGAATCGAACTGATTTATCCGGATTACAAAACCGGCGCATCGCCACTTATGCTTTAGGGGCAAATTTGGTGCTTCCTGATGGTCCCGACCCATCGACCTTTCGGTTATCAACCGAATGCTCTACCAGCTGAGCTAAGGAAGCATTAAACTGTATTGTATATAAACAACTCTTCATTAAGAGGAGTATAATCTTTATGGTTCTTATGAAGAAACCAACACGTTGAAGGTGTTACGCTCACAAACTCTTTAGAAAGAAGACCATTGACGGCGCGAATAATTCCAGGATATGGTTGAGCATAGTCATGGCCGGCAAATAACCCACCCATTTTCACTTTAGGAAACCAAGCTGATATATCACGCTTAATAGATTCAAAATCATGTGATGCATCAATAAACACAAAATCCAAACTTTCATTTTCATACAAGGCAGCCGCCTCAGATGAATCGGATACAATTGGCGTATAATATCCTTCAACTGGTTTCATATTATTTATGAATACATCATACAGTCGATTTGCTCTGTTATCAGCATCATACATTTGGCCTGGTTCAATTGCAGATCCTTTAAATGAATCAATACAATCAAGCTTAAGATTCTTACCTGAACTAATAATTTCAACAGCTAGGAATGCCGAACTTTGACCTTTCCACGTTCCAATCTCAACAAAGTGTCCATTATCTGGAGCAGTTCGAACGGCATATTGAAACATATCCGGATAATTGAACCAACCCTCAACGTTTTGATAAAAATGTTCCATATTATTTTCCTTAATCCGTGTCCATTACAATATCACCTGATACAGCAATTCGATATTCATCCGATGTATAGAAAGGATTAACCGAATGTCCAAGACCTTTTGGAAATAAACAGATAATTCCTTCCCATGTTTTATCAACAGGAACTGGATAACTGCGAACTTGACCTAAAATATCAGTATAAT
>Ga0164295_10000929_pt1 | contig 24352 bp, 25 predicted proteins | sample GEODES006metaG_FD_111798 | JGI IMG/M metagenome (GOLD analysis project Ga0164295, IMG submission 111798) | Oligotrophic lake water microbial communities from Sparkling Lake, Wisconsin, USA - GEODES006 metaG | ecosystem: Environmental > Aquatic > Freshwater > Lake | place: USA: Sparkling Lake... | reverse complement strand
TCAAAGCTCTTTGGAATCAACTCTCTAAAGAAGAACAATCTTATTGGAAATCATAACTCACTATTTCACCATCACGCAATATTCCTTCTATTTCTAGCTCCTTATTTAATATTACGCTTTCCTTTGTCTTATAATATTCATTTTCTCCTATCATTATTCTCTCCACATCCACTACTACCGTCTCTTCTTCCTCTTTTCCTTCACTTTTACGAGGACGACCTCGGCCACGAACTGGTTTCTCTTTTTTAGAAGTTGTTTCCAAATTTACATCCTCATTATTAACAATAATGTTTTTATTAGAATTTGACACACAATTGTTAGCATCAGATTTTTTTTCAACTTTAATTTCAGACAATAGTCTTTGACTCAACTTAATATTATTAGACTCAACAATACTAATAAAACGATCCTCACTAATATTAAAAGTGTTTTCAAATAATTTTAATAGTTCAGTTAATAGCATTTTAGAGAATATTATAAAAAAATTTAAAAAATTAAAAATTCAATTTTTTTAGCACATTTTTTAAACATTATTAATATTTTTAACTATTATAAGTATCAATAAATTTATAAATTCCATCTTCTTTTACATATTTAGCAATAATACTAGGATTTTGACTATTACATAAAATATCCTCTGTTTTGTAAATATTATTTTTTCCATCAATATAATATACAATACCATTAATTTCTTGAATCCAAATTTCAACTTTTTTTAATATATTTTCTTCTTTATCACATTCATTAATTTCTCCGTGTGGTCTGTTTTTATCGTGTGTTCCGCAATAATTAGAATCGCATCTTTTTTTTCTTGTACATTGTTCACCAGATGATTTCTTAGCAATACATCTACTATAAAAAGGAACAACTGATTTACTGCGTTTTCGCTTTACGAAATCTTGCTTATTAATTTCTAATGTTTCAAAATCATAAATAAATTTCAACAATTCACTTTTTTCAGAAAGTGGTATATTAGCATTTGTTTTTATATATGTTTTGACCTCACTTTTAAAATTATCTATGTAATTTGACACCTTTGTATGAATTCTTTTTTCCATATTATATTATGGCTTAGTAATTTAGATTTAAATAATTTCAATTTTATATTTAATTAAAATATTATAAAATTGATATTATTAAAAAATAATTGTAAATTATTCATTAAATAATTAATACTAGCATGTCCACTTATAGTGATGAGCAACAATTATGTTTTGAAAAATATTTAAACGGGGAAAATATTTTCATAACAGGTCCGGGTGGTTCAGGTAAATCATTTTTAATTAAAAATATTGTTAAGCATGCCGAAGCACATAATAAAAATATTAAAATTTGTGCATTAACTGGATGTGCCGCAATATTATTAGAGTGTAAGGCGACAACCTTACATATGTTTTCAGGTATAGGATTTGCTAATAAAAAAAACGAGGAAATTATTGAAGAACTTTTCACAACAAAAAGATATAAATTAAAGAATTGGAGAAAATTGGAAATCCTTATTATTGATGAAGTTAGTATGATGTCTCTCAAAATTTTACTATTATTAGACATTATTGCCAAAAGATTTTATAGAAATTCCAATCCATTTGGTGGACTGCAAGTAATTTTTACAGGTGATTTTTATCAATTGTCTCCAGTGTCTAATATTTTCTTAGAAAAAGAAGATTCTATGTTTTGTTTTGAACATGAGCTATGGAACCAATTATTTCCTAAAGAAAATCAAATAGTCCTTAAAACAATTTTTAGGCAAAAAGATGAAACACTATTAAAAATTCTAAAATATATTAGAAAAGGTCAAATTACACCATCTAGTCGTAGTGCATTAGAATCTCGTATTTTCAATGCCCAAGAACTAAATTTAATTAAAAAAGACAAAGTTTTAACAATTCTTTCTCCAATTAAGAGAGATGTGGAACATATTAATTTAAAAGAATACTTGAAATTAGATAAATCGCTTCAAGAGCATGTATATGATTTGGATTATATTGATTTATATATAAAATATGAGGAAACCGATGATGAAAAAACAAGCTTATTTGCACTATTATTAAAAAGTAATGAGCAGTTAAAAAAAGACTATGATTTTCTAGCAAGCAATATTTTGGCTGAAAAGTGTTTAAGACTTAAAATTGGAACACATGTTATGTGTATTGCCAATATAAATAGTAATGGTGAATTACAAATTGCTAATGGAAGTCAAGGTGTTATTGTTGGTTTCAATGATAAAAAATTGCCATATGTCAAATTCAATAACATTGAGGAACCTATTTTAATAGATTATTATATTTGGAAGTCAGAGTTTAATAAAAGAGTAGGACTCATGCAACTTCCGCTCATTTATTCGTGGGCAATAACCATTCATAAATCTCAAGGACTAACATTAGAAAATGCTATTATTGATATTGGTAGTAATATATTTGCGGATGGTCAAACATACGTTGCCTTATCTCGTGTAAAATCTCTTGATGGATTATATTTAACAAGTTTTGATTGTTATAAAATTAAATGTAATCCATTAGTTAAAAAATTTTATGGGGATAGTTAATTTATTTATTGAGTAACTCGTTTTTGAACATTTTACGCTTACATTTTCCTTCTTTTCATTTGTCTTTTTTTTGTGTATTTTTTTCGCATAATGCGATGTAAATATTTTCCTCCAACTGATTCTGAAACTGGTTCTGAAACTGATTCTAAAACTGGTTCTGAAACTGGTTTTGAAACTGATTCTAAAATTGGTTCTGGAACTGGTTTTGATTCTGAAACTGATTCTGGAACTGGTTCTGGAAGTGGTTTTGAAACTGATTCTAAAATTGGTTCTGGAACTGGTTTTGATTCTGAAACTGATTCTGGAACTGGTTCTGGAACTGGTTCTTGTTTTATAAAATCAGATTGGTTATAGGGTTCTATATTTATTTCATTATCTAGTCCAAATTTTGATAATGTTTTTATACCTGATGTTATTGTCAAGATATTATCCATAGCAGGAGACAGTTTTTCTCCTTTTCTCATTTCTCCTCTTATATGAGTTTCAAATCTTTCCGCACCATTATATAACGAAGTATATAATCGATGCCGTCTATGTATGTTGCAATACCCCAGTTCTTTTGTTTTAATAGCGAATTCTGCACTCGCAATAAATTCTTTAAGTGGATACTCTATATAACGCATATACGAAATATTATTTATAAGCGGACCATATATATATTTCACTTTTTCATATTCTTTTAATTCTGAAATATTTTTGTAATAAGCATCCAATACTGACATATTTTCATTTTCAGAATAAGCATCCATAGGCGGGTCAAATTTCTCATGTATGCCTACTAGTTGTGTCATAATTTTTTGGTATTGTGCTTGTTCTTCTTCTTGCACTTCTTCATATTTTAGTAATGCTTGTGGCATATTTCTATATGCTATATTCATGATTATACTTATTTGATTATATAATTTGTCTAAACTTGTTATTTTTTGTTGCTGTATTTCACTTGTTAATGTTTTGTCTGACTTTATTTGTTTTTTTTGCTCTGGTATAGTATTTATAAATGTTTGTGCTTGCATTTGTATTAAATAATAATTTACACTCCTCAATGCTGATACTACAACACATGGGTTGTTTCCCACATTTAATAAACTAATAGCAATGTCTAGGTTTTCAAATAATTGTTGATTGGTTTTGTCTATTTCTATTGCTGCTATTATTTTTTGTATCCCAGTTTGACAATATTTTGTATCTAAGTCCTCGTCGTATTGTTGTATGCATAACTCTTTAGCAAGCAGTTCTTTTTCAGAATCAGGTATTGTTTTATCATATCGTTTGTGATAATTATTTACAAGCATAAAAGCTTCACGTTCCAGTATGGCGTTAAGTATTTTGGTGTCTCGTATATAAAATTCATTTGCCATTAGTGTCTTGCTTGTTAAGTGTTCAATTTTAGATATAAACTTATCAATTTCTGGCATATAAATATAATAAATTTGGTAAAAACAATTATGGTTAGATTTTTGTATTTTTGCTTCTTCATCGGTATAGGGTTTTTCTGCTAAATTTTTATAGTAGTTTAAAATAATCGGTTGGGATACTAAATCTTTATTATATGATAACTTATCATCAATAATAGGTTCTATTATATGAGCTATTTTTTTTTTATAATATATTATATTATTATATATATTCATATATATCACAAGTATTACAGCTAAACCTATCTTCTCAATGTCCTCTCTACCTAGTATTTGAAATTCTTCCTCAAATATAGCATTCAATTCTTTGTATTCCATTTCAAAATTAATTGCTTCTTTACATTTAATAAATTCGTCTCCTAAATCATTCTTTAAAACATAAGCATTAAAACGTCGCACCTCGCCTATAATTTCTAAAATCTCTGTTTTGGGTGGTCGATTTTTTCCATAAATCGCTGAAGACACAGAGCTTGACAAATTTGACAAAGTTGTCAAAGCTTTCCTTGGCATCCTTGACAAAGTCGACATTGAAGGCATAACTTTTGGCATTGAAGGCATACCTTTTGGCATCATTTTTGTTAAGTTTGGAAAAGGTACACCACCCCTCAATTTTCTAGTTTTAGCTTGACGTGGTTTTTTTTGTTTAGTTTGTTTATTTCGATAATAATATTTTCTTAATCTTTTAGTACGTGCCATTTATATATATAAATAAATTTTGCTTAAAATATATATTTATAATTTTTCTTAAATATATATTTATAATTTTGCTAAAATATATATTCCTTTATTTCAATATAGTTTACAATGATTTATATTGAAATTATTCCAAATTTTTTGTGGTATTCTATATTCAATTGAAAATAAAATTGTGTGGGGATAGTTAAAGGCTATAATTCAGCAAATATATTATAATAATTATTTAAAAATATAAGAAGAGTATTTCTATTGTCCTTTTATATATAATCTATGAACATTAAATCAATAGACATTTTTGCTACATTATATGTTGAAAATATAGCAAATTCGCTGTCGACTATATTAAATAGCTTAAATATAGCCACAACAGTTAATATAAGAAATATTACAAATGAAGACATAAATATTTGTATAAATGATAAAGCCAGATTTATGTTCTTATTTTGTCCCCAATGGGTCTATCCATCAGATAAAGATATTCAACAATTACCATTTAATAAATATTTTTTTTATCAATTAGAGCAATTTGATAAAGCACAAGTGCAACATATTTCAAATGAATTTGTATATAAATTAATGCGGAACGCCAAACACATATTTGATTATTCTAAAATAAATATTCAATATTATTCAAAGTATCCATTTAATATTCCAAATAATAAAGTATCACATTTACTTCCTCCATTGGTAAATTATACTAATAATAATGATTCATATAATGATAAACCCATTGATGTATTATTTGTTGGAACATTAAATAATAGGCGAAAAAATATTATTAATAACTTATTAGCAAATAACATCAAAATACATATACCACAAAATTGTTTCGGCAATAATTTAACACAAATTATAAAAAAATCCAAAATATTTTTAAATATTAGATTCAGCAACAGTGTTATTTTAGAGACTTGCAGATTACATGAAGCATTATTATTAAATGATATTTATATAATTAGCGAAATACCAGGTTCCGAATTAGAAGCAGAATATATTAATATGTATAAGAGTAAAGTACATTTTATTAATGTTATTTCCAACAATAGTGAACAATTGATTAAAACCATCAAAATAATACTATCAATTTATGATAAGAAACATTCTACCATCTTTGATGCTACAAATATTAATAATAAAGTTTCTCATTCATTATTAGATGTATTTTCTAAAATATGATGATTCATTATTAATTATTTATTATTAATTATTTATTATTTAATATTAAATAATAAATAACATTAATTAATATATGGCTATTTTGACTCCTAAAGAATTTCATAGAATAAAATGTATTCATGGAATTCCAACTGTTAGAAATATAAATATAGAGGTAGTTAAAAAGCAACCAGAATTAGAAACTTTTCTTATTGAGTTCAGAATTTTACCGCATTTAGAATTTATTATCAAGAATACAATTATTAAACTGCCTAACTGGAATCATTCTATTGTATGTGGTAATAATAATTATGAATTTATAAAAAAAATTTCTAACTCACTAAGTGCTTCAAATATAATAAATATTATTAAGTTGGATATTGATAATCTAACCACTAGTCAATATAGCCGATTATTATTAACTACAGATTTTTGGAATAATTTTAAAGGGGAAAAACTGCTATTATATCAAGAAGACACGTATTTATTTCATTCAAATAATATTGAACAGTTTTTAGAATACGATTATGTAGGTGCACCATGGCCTGTTAATCAAGATGATAATATAAATGGTGTTGGTAATGGTGGATTTTCGCTGCGTTCAAAGTCTAAAATGATAGAATGTATTAATAAAGTAGACCCAATTAAAGATCTAAAACTTGGTAAATCAACGCTAAACTATATGAGGTCATCAAATAATGATTTTGTTCCTGAAGATGTTTTTTTCTCAAAATCAATGCTAGATTTCAATATTGGCAAAGTAGCAAGCCGTGATAGTGCTATTCAATTCTCTCAAGAAACACAATCTTCTTATAATCCTATTGGAGGACATAATTTTTGGTTGGCAAATAATAATAAAACATTTTATACAAATCTTGTATTGGAAAATGAATATTATAAAGAGGTGAAACATCGTGGAGGATGGAAGAGTGTAATACAAAACTTAATAAATAATAAATTAGTTATTACAAATACAACTCCAAATTCTATAAGATTTGTAGATTGTATAGAAAGTCGTTTTTCCAGTTGGAGTGAAAATAATACATTAATGAGTGAAAATTGGATTGGAATACTTCATTATAGTCCTGATTTACCAGTTTTCATCAAAGATGACTTAAACTATATTGCTAATAATAATAATGTCGTTCGTTCATTATCTTATTGTAAAGGTATTATAGTATTATCTAATAATAGTTTAAATAAGTTAAGACAAAATCCTATTTATAAAAATATAAACACTATTGCTCTAAAACATCCAATTGAAAGTATTATTATTAAGTTTACTATAGATAAGTTTATTGCAAATAATAATAAATGTTTAGTTCAACTAGGCTTACAAGATAGAATTACTAGCACAATTTATATGATTAATTCCAAATATAAGAAACTATGGTTACCAGGTAGAGACACAGCAAAAAATTATTTAAAAAACGAAGCATACGCATTAAATATTACACATCAAATCACCGAGAGCATTAATTCTAATAAAGTTGATATAAAATACCTTGAAAATCATACAGATTATGATAATATATTACAAACAAATATTGTAATCATTCCATTATTTGGAGCATCGGCAAATAATTCGGTTTTGGAAATTATTGAAATGAATATTCCTGCTTTTGTAAGTAGACTTCCAGCGACAGAAGAATATTTGGGCAAAGAATATCCATTGTTTTATAATAATAATAATATTAGCGAACTAGAAACCATTATTAATGATGATATTAAATTATTGTCAAAAATTACTGAAGGATACACATATTTGAGTAAAATGGACAAAACGCAATTTAGTTATGATTATTTCAACCGAGAACTATATAAATTTTATTCATGTGCTTAGTTTATTATTAAAGATACTTAATTTTATAAACATATTATCTTTATAAATATAATATATTATATTATATTTATCTTTATAAATATAAATATAAATATAATATAACATATAACATATATAATGAAAACATATATTTATTTTCATATATGTTGCATAAATAATTGGTTAAATATTGTTACTGATAGAATAAATGATATTAAAAACAGTGGGCTATATATTATTGTTGACGAAATAAGGTGCTTCATTTTGGGAGATTTTAATGTTAATTTGATACCTGAAATATTTAATGATCCCAAAATAAAGATCTGTAATGTTCACCCGAACATTCATTTATATGAAAAATTTACTTTGTGGAGTTTATATGATGATTCATTAAAAGAAGATTTTAATGTTTTATATTTACATTCAAAAGGTGTAACACATAACTCAAAACCTAATATTAAAGATTGGGTAGATTATTTAGTATATTTCAATGTATATAAATTTAAAAATGTTTTAGAATATTTATCTATATATGACACTGTTGGAGTAAATTTTGCTCAAGATAGACCACATTATTCGGGAAATTTTTGGTGGTCTAAGTCATCTCATATAAAAACATTAAATAGAAACATTGGTAATTCTTATTGGGATGCCGAATTTTGGGTAACATCTAAAACTAGTAATTATAAAGCAATATCGTTATTTCAAAGCAAAGTCAATAGTTATAATGAAAGATATGCAGATATAAATTATATAGACAAAGACTTTCAAATAGAAACTTATGAAAAATAGAAACTTATAAAACTATTTAAAATAAAAATTATAATAAAACTATATTATAATTTTTATATAATAACAATGGAAAATATCACAATTGGATATTTAAGTTGGAAGCGACATGATATATTTAATCAGACTTTATTAAGTCATAAGACAAATGGATTATTTGATTGTATATTGCCAAAAAATCGGCTAATATTTTTTCAAGAAATTAATGAACTAGATATTGCTTTGGCTAATAAATACGATTGTAATTATATAGGTTCAAAAGAAAATGTTGGTATTTTAAACGCATTTGTAGCATTAGTCGAAAATTGTAAAACTGATTATTTTATATTTTGCGAAAATGACTTTTTTTTATTACAATCACAAAATACAGGATTTGATATTAAATTAACTTTAAGCGATATGATTAATATTTTGCAAAATGATGATTTGGCTCAAGTTAAATTATCTAATAGTAAAAATCCAGGATTTATATACATAAGAAACATAATCAACAATGACTGGTTTCAACAAGATCAACAAAATTTTAAATATAAAGCAGAAAGTTTATCTTGGGTAAAATACCCGTTACAATTCTATAAGAATTTACAAAGTATAAAATATAACTATGAATGGATTAAATTTAATTCGTTAGACCAAAATTGGTCTAATCATATTTATGGATGCAATACCAAATATTTGAAAGAAATTGTGGTTCCTATATTAAAGCACAATCGTGATTACAATAAAAAATTAGATATAAAGTATCAAGGACTAGAAGATACATTGAATTTAATAAGCAACATACCGGAACTAGATAAAAATGAAAAAATTATAGATTTAATAGAAACACACAAGAAGAGAAATATATATTCCGGTGGAGGCAATTTTTATCATGTAAAATTATAAAGTATGTATAAAAAATAACTTAAAAAATCGGTTTATATTAATGTTCAAACAAAAGCAACAACAAGAATTGCGTCTAATACAGAACAAGATCATGATATGAATGACCATATTATGATAGATGATAAATTGAAGGAAGCGATTTAATTGTTTTTAGCTTAAGTAATTATAATTTTATTATCACTATTAAAATTAATTATACCAGTTCCTGATACATGACCAAGATGTGATACATATATTTTTTCGGAATCAGGAATTTTGCTCCATAAATTTTCATACATAAAATGCCCTAAAAGTTTTCTATGTTCAAAAGCATGTCCTTATTTTCCCATATAAATATCATCAAAAATTATTATACCTTTAAAATTTTCTTTTCGTAAAAATAAATAAAATTCATATTCTAACAATCCTATATGGGGGTCTATATCTATAAAAATTATATCACTACTTAATATGTGTTCTTTTATATGTGGCAAATTTCTGTAATTAGAATTCATTAAATTTTCTGTAGAAAATTTAATATTATTCGCATTAAATTTATTGAAATTAATTTGACTACTATTGATGTCATATGTATATATAGTATTATTGTTAATAATTGAATTATAACTAAATACTAATGCCGAATGTCCAATACAAGTTCCTATTTCTATAATTTTTTTATTAGACAATTGAGAAGCTATTGCCAAAAAAAGCGCATAGTGCTCTCCCGATATAGCATTATAATCAGAATCTTTATAAAAATCTGAGTGGATTTTAAAAAAATCTGATTCATGAACAATTTTTATTAATTAAATCTATATTTAAATTTAAATTCATATATATTTATATATATATATATATATATATATATATATATATATATATATTTTTGTTTAAATATAAATATATTTATATATATATTTATATATATATTTATATTATGTCTACACTGAAAATATCATATATAGGTCCGCATGGGTTTTTTTCATGTTGTTCTGTATCTTTGATGCGAATCGTAGAATATTTAGAAAAAAATAAGAAACTTCCAGATATTATTGATAGAAAAGAAATTTATACTACTTTTAAAATAAATGAACAAGATGATATTAGTTCATTATTTTTTATTCATAATAATCAAAATATTACAATTGAATATAGTGATGAAATTATTAAATATCAACAAGATATGCAATTTGAAATCTATAATAAATTAAATTATGAAGTTATTAGTCCAATAATAGCAAAATATTTTACATTAACGGAGGATATTTTAAACATTGTATCATTTATAGAACAAAAATATAATATTAATTATGATAATACATGCTGCGTATTTTATAGAGGAAATGATAAAATAACAGAAACAAACATACCTAGTTATGACATTATATTAAATAAAATAAAATCATTAAATTTGAATGTAAAACAATATTTATTTCAATCAGATGAAACAGAGTTTTTAGTGTATTTCAATTCTATTATTAAAAATAATATTATTTTTAAAGATGAAATTATTCATATATCTCGTAGAATTAGTAGCATTAATCACGTGACAAATGATATAAATATTAGATTAAAATATATAAAACAATTTGTAGCAATTGTATACATAATGTCCAAATGTAAATATGTAATATGTACAAGTGGTAATATATCAGTATGGATTACTTTTTTTAGAGGAAATTCAATTAATGTTTATCAATATTTACACAACTCTTGGTGTTAAATTCTTTATTTTGTTATTAGTTTATTAATAGTTTCCCAAAAGCACATTTCGTTCAATATTTTTTCCTTCATACTTATTATAGCATTTAATTTTTCATTATGAATATTATTGTTAACACTATTATATATTAAATCAGCATCTTTATTAAAATCATTAAGTTGTAATCTAAAATATGAATTTTTATCTATATAGTTATCTAAGTTAGGACATCCCCAATAAAAACATAAATTTTCACATAATATGGACTCCCATATTTTTTCTGTTGCATAATTATTAATATTATTATTTTCACACATAAAATAATATTTATATTGAGAAAGTAAATATTCTTTTTCGCCCTTTAATAAATAGTTAGCGTTGGAATTATAATTACCGCTTAATGTTGGGACTTCGCCTCTATAATTTCTAAATGAGTGCGTATTATCCGAACCATAAATATCTATTATATCTGGGTATTTTTGCTCTAAAAATTTAATAAAATTTACTCGCAATTTATGTCCAGGGTCATTGTATTTAAAACTTATAATAGTACATACTTTATCTAAGCGTTTTTCTGGAAATTTTGTAGGGATATTGTTTAATAACCATCTAACATTATTCAAATAATTTTTATGGCACAATATTTCTATTAAATTCTTTTTAGTGTTTTTATATATAATATCATGCCAGTAGTAAAAATTTTTGGAAATTCCAGTACTAATTATACCATTTATATTAGCTTCATCTTGAATTAAAATAGTTTTTTCTTCAATATAAAAATCACTCGCATTTTGTGGATATTGAATTATAATATAAAAATCAATATCATTATTTTCATTGTTATCGCTCCAATGTGCTAATTTTATATTATTCTTTTTATAATTTTTTAACATATTGCCCCATGTAATATAAGCTAATTCATTACCATATTCATATAATAATTTTATTTTAAATTTTTTACATTGTATACTTTCTATATTTGTTGCTATATCAGAATTTTTACCATTTGGATTAATAATCATTGTTCAATATAATTATATATTGAATAATACTTATTCATTTATATTATAATTTATACAATTTATTTTTTTATATGTCTCCCAAAAGAATGGATTAAATACTTATTAATAAATTTAATATTATTTCTATAATATTTGTATATAATAATACTTATAGCTATTTGTTCATCTAAATCTTTTGCAACTCGTAAATTATCATTATAGTTATTCATATTAATAACTAAATCAATAGCTTCCTTGGCTATGATTTCTCTCATTTTTAAAGGTATATAAATAAAACCGCTGTTAAACATGCAATAATTTTCGTCAATTTTATAATTCATAAGTGTAAAAAAATTTCGCAAATTTCTTGTTTGAAATAAAGAACATTCATAATTATATAGTATTGGTGTTTGTAAATCAAAAGTAAATTCATATATGTTATTTTTAAATTTAGTATCTAAATCTACAAAGCATATTTCTTCATTTTTATCATGATTCAATAAAATATATAATTTTTCAATTAATATATTTAATCTATATGGATTTATAATAGAATTAGCAATTTCTTTATTATCAAAAGTACCAAAATCGTGCTTTAAATTACCGATATTTACTCCTATCAAATTATGTTCTTTTATGAATAATTCAATATCTTTCAATTTATCTTTAGATGAATTATCATATCCATAATATATATAAATTTTATTACATTTTACATATTGTTTCAATGATAACACTGATTCATTAAGTAAGACTAATCCATCGGTATAAGGACAATTATTACAACCAGGAACTATTAAATATGCAAAATTCATATTAATATATTAATATATTTTTATATTAGTATATTTTTATATTTTTATATTAATATATTAATATATTTTTATATTAATATAAAAATGTATTGTTTCACATAATCAAACTAATTTCTTCCATTGTTCTATAATTTGCTGACTATAAAATTTACTATCTAAAGTAATATTGAGTTTATGTTGTGCCTTATGATTTTGTCTTTGTTCTTTCAATGTATTTATTTTCTTAATAACTTCTTGTGCATTTCTGAAGTTACATAAAGATTCTTTTGGTATTATTTCTTGAAAACCGGCTTTAATTGAATTATCTCCAATAACAGGGACACCTAAATGTAATGCTTCAGCAAATACACAACCAAAAGTCTCTTGATATGACGTTGTTAATACACACAAGCAACTTTGTAGTAGTTTACAATATTCACTTTTGTTTTTAATATTTCCTAAAACATTTATAAATGGACAATTGGAGAAATTATAATTACACGTATCATAAGATGGCTTTAATAGTAATAATTTAAAACCAGAATTTTCTTTATAATATTCACAAGCAATATTAATTACATTATGTAATCCTTTTGACCAACTTGATGCAAATATTATATGATTGATGTTAAAATCTATATTAGTAGAATCGCATTTTACATACAATTCAGGAAATAATGCATTATATATGACATATATAGATGTATTAGGAAATTTGCTCATAACATTATCTTTATGAAAATTACTCACTGCTACTATAGATATTGCATTTTTTGAATAATAGGCATTTATATAGTCATTACTATAATTTCCAGATAAATTAGGAAAACTATATTCTAAATAATCATGGCTCCATAAAATATATTTGTTTTTTGAATTAATTTTATGTAAGTCAATTGCTATATCAAAATGCCGTTGAACTATAAAAACCGAATTCTCTATATTTTTAATAAAATCTAAATTGTTGCGGTTAAAATAGTTATATTCTATATTATCAAGAGTTAACTGGTCTTTTTCTAGATTATAAATTATTATTTTGTAGTCTTTTGATAAATTGCGTGCAAGCGTGTAAAATAATAATTCACTTGCTCCACCACCATCATTCAAAATAGATAAGTGATTTTTGTCGTCTGGTATTATAAAATATAATGTTGTCATTTATATTTTATAAATAGTTATTAATATTTATATCTTTATTAGTAGTTATTTTTTATATTTTATAAAAATTTTATTAGCTATTTATATATTTATATATTTATATATTTAATCATTCGTAAATCTTGATTATTGTCTTTAAAACTTTGAATAGAATTTCCAAAATACCAGGGTATAGTGTATTTTGGATTGTTTATAGAAACACCCAAATCATATTTCACATTTCTCTCTCGTTTTTTCAACATACTCTTCAAATCTAATGTCATATAATGAATTATTACTACTGGAGTATTATCATTTAATTTATAATCAATAACTTCATTATCTCGTGGATAATTATGATAACGTATTTCTTCATTATAAACATTTCTTGTTTTATAATTTAAATTGCTTGTAGTATGAACATTACCAAATGTTTGAATCAAATTTGGTCTAATAAACGATTTTGGAAAATGATTCCAAAAATGTGAATAGTCTTCACGAGCAGTAAATTGTTCAAATATTGTTTTTGTTGTATCAAAGCATTGTAGTTTATTTGAACCAAAAACTACCCAATTTATTAAAATTGTACATGTATCTGATGAAAATGTCTTTAAAAACTCTTTTATATTGCCATTTTTAATATAAATAAATTCATCTGGGTCGCACAATAATAACCAATCTAACTCTTTATTATGTTCGATTGCTTCTTGATATACAATATGTTGTCCATTGCCTTCAAATTTATCTATTATTATTTCTATATGATTTTTATCATATAGATTACTGGCAGTTAAAGTCTCTTCAACTGATGGATATGATTTATTATCATATATAATTATTTTATCAAACCCTATATGTAAATAATAACGCACCCAATCACATATAATATTTTGCTCATCTCTAATACGAATACATACTCCTATTTTCATTTTTAAATATATTATTTAATATATTTTTAAGTATATTTTTAAGTATATTTTTCTCTAATAAATACTCCATCTAAAATGCTCTTTTCAATTATTATATTATTTTCTACAAGATATTTGCAAAAAAAATGTTCGATCCAGCAACCATATTCGGGATAAAATGTGGTTTTACAATCATTAATTATCTTAGGAAGATTAGTATAGAAATTCTTCATTGTTAATAACAAATCCATTTTGTGGCACCAAAATTGATCATTTACATATGCATAATATTCATAACAACCTCCGCCAAATACTTGTATAGTATTATGTTTTCCATTATCAAGTGTTAATTTAATAATATCAAAATTATTAATAATCTGTGTAATGTTATACTGATTAAATAAAATTTTATTTCTATCATTATTGATACTTTGAAAATTATACTGATTAAATAAAATTTTATTTCTATCATTATTGTTATTGTTTCTATTCCAAATAAACTGATCAAAACGCAATCTTATTATTAAATCGTAATTTGTGGATGTTGTTTCAATATATTTTTCTAATAATTCATATGCTTTATAAACAATGTAATATTGTTCAAATATTTTCTTATATAATTTAAGATTGTCATAATATTGTGTTGCCTCACAATTATTATTGTAAAACAACTTCTTTATATTTATTATATTATTTGAATTATCACCACAAATAATATTTCCTACATAATTTGGAAGGTGGCTCGTTGGTGTATATACTTTTTTATTAGGCAATAGTTCGGCTAAATAATCATTTTCACTATATTCGTATGATATAAATATGTCTTTTGGTAAAAAATATTTAATAACCGATTCTATTTCATCTTTTTGTGTTAATTGTGTATTATTAGTATATTCATTTTGTAGTAAATTATTAGCATCTATGGATAGAAATATATCTATGTCATAATCCTGTTTCAGTTTATCTACTAGTATTTTACACATATTCCATGTTCTTAATTGTCCTGTTAATAATAAAGCAACTTTTACCATTTTTTATTAAATTAATAAAAAATGTTTATATAATTATATAAACATAACAATAATTATTTAAATATAATAATAAGTAATTTATTATTATGAGGAAATTAGAAATGATTGCTATTACTGTTTCGGTAAATTATTCGGATTTATTAGATATAATTATACCAGAAAATTACAAATTTTTTAAAAAATGGTATATTATAACTGAACAAACCGACAGCAATACGTTATCAATAATTAATAAGTATAATTATTCTAATATAGAGTTAGTTTTTTACAATTTCAAAAATAATAATAAAATTTTCGATAAAGGTGGAGGAATAAAATATGTACAATCAGAATTTATAAAAGATAATGATCTTGTTATATTATTAGACAGTGATATTATATTGCCGCATAATTTTAATGAAATTGTTAATACAATCCCTATTAATTTAAATACGTTGTATGGTGCAAAAGGTAGATATGATTATTATACAATGGAGCATCTCTCTAATAATATAATTGATAATAAAGATAATAATGATAGCGTCTTTATTATAGGATATTTTCAATTATATATTCATAGTTCTAATATATTATATAGTAATAGTGAAAATTGTGCAATATGTGATTTGGAGTTTAATCATTATTTTGCCAAAAAAATACATATTGACAATTTATATGTTAAGCATTTAGGTAAAGGCGGTATTAATTGGAATGGACGAAAAAGCGATCCATTTACACAAATAAAATAACATCTAATATAATTATTATAATGTCTTATTAAATTCATTCTCCCAATCAATAAAAGGCGATAACCACGCTATTTCGCCATGAGTAGAAACAGCAGGAATACAAGACACTACATCTCTCTTATTTATCTTTTGCAATTCTAAAAACATTTGAAAATCATGTGGTGCTTTGCTGCGGCAATATTTATGTATAATATTATAATCAACTTTTACTGTTTTTAATTTTACTGCAAATGTCATACAACAACTATTTGTAATTTTCCAATGTCGATTTTTAGTAATTTTAACACGAGTAATTTCACCTCCATCTTTAATGTAAGGATTTGGTCCGCCATCACTATGATTTAAATATTTGTCAGGATGATCGTATCCTGAAGAATAATCTCCTACCTGTAAACCCTCGCTTATAATTTTTGGAGCATTTTCAGTATATATATAATCATCTTCGGCAAAATAAACAATATCCTCATCTTTAAAATTTTCGATTGCATAATGTAGTGCATACATAAATGATCCGGAAGTTGATAATGAAGTTCTAAATATCTTTGATTTATCTACATTTTCAGATAAAAAGTTATATGTTTCATCTGCTACATTATCAGCAACTACATATATTTCATAATCTTTAAATATTTTCAAAAAATGTAAAAATATACCACGTTTAGTGACATATTTCGGTTTTAATTTATTATTTCCACCATCACTAATTCTATACATAATCTTCATTTCAGATTTTATTATATATATTAAATAACAATTATATTTAAATCATATATTTAGTATATAATAAAAATTGAAACTATTTTATTTAAATAAACTTAGCAAATACATTAATAAATATTATATATACCACATTATGCTATATAATATAATAGTAAATATATATCAATATTTACTTGTAAAACTTTTTCCACATCATTTTGAATATAAAAATATAGAACGAACTAATTCATCTGGTTCATTTATAGAATATAGCGATACAGATTATGACTAATATTAAGATAGCTTTATAGTTTTCATATACATATTTACATGTTGTTTGTCTAAAAACATATTAAATATACACAATGCCAATAACCACAATAAAAAAGGCATATAATATTCCATAGTTATATCAAAAAATTTACCTATTAAATATCCAGAAAGTATTAATATAAACATAATTAAAAACGATAAAGCAATATTATTCATTATATATTTTATATATAATGTTATTTATTTTGTTTAATAACTAATATACTTTTTTCTTTTATTGGTCTATTTTCCAATAAAAATTCACTTACATGAGAAGTATCTATTTCCGGATTATCTTTAAAATAGTCTTCTAACATTTTTAATAAATAATCTTTGTTAATGGGTGCTTTTACTTTATTTTTTTTATATAATAATTTTCCATTATTTATATCAAATCTGTCTATTTCATTATTTTCCATTACTTTTATTAAAGTATCTGATAATTGTTTTTTAGATGTTTTTAGTTCTTTTAATTGCTTTTGTAAACTTACTTCTTTTGAGTTTATTGCAACCCATTCTTTAATTGTATTAATTAATAATTGTTTTTGATCTCCCATATTATATGATTAGTTAAATGTAATAATTAATATTTACATTATTTTATTTTATATATTTAAATTTTATTATAATAATTTCATAGTTTGATTATAAATAATTAATCTATTAATCAAGTCATCCTTTTTTCCACTTGTTTTAATAGCATGTTCCTGAAGTTCCTTCTTCAATTCTTTAATTGTTTTTTTTTTATAAAAATTTACCACATTTGCACTTGTATTAGTAAGTATTATTTCTTCTTTTATATTATATTTTATATGATTATTGCAAAAGTTTCCAAACTTTGTTATGCAAGCATTTTTTCCACATAATTCAGAATTTTTTTCAATATAGTGACACTGATTTAATTTTATTGATAAATCTGGCGGATAGTCTACACCTTTTATTGGCTTAGTATTATAATATTTAAAATATGGCAATAAGTTTTTTGATATAGCTCTACAATATGGACATTTAATTTCATTTAATTTTAATTTAGAATTATCTAATATTTTTTTTGTTTTTTGCTCTACAACTTCATTATATAATTCTATATAGTTAAATTTATGATTACATTCTAAAGTTATAGCATTAGGTTGTAATATTTCATTGCTAATTAAGCATTTTTCAGTATTTTCGGCAGTTTCACTATTTTCACTTAAATAATTCAAAAATATATCTTTAGAATTCATGTAAATAAATAATTTAGAATAGTAAGATTATTTATTTATATTATGTATTTAAATTTAAATTATTTTATTATTAAATATTATTAAATATGTCAGTTTCTAAAGAGACTTGGGGTAATAATATTTGGTATTTATTTCATTCATTAGCACATAAAATAAGAGAAGACAAATTTGATATTCAAAAAAATAATATTATTTTTATCATAAAAACTATATGTGGAACATTGCCTTGTCCTGAATGTAGTAAAGATGCTACAAATATGTTAAATAAAATAGATTTTAATACTATTAGAAATAAAAATGATTTAAAAATGTTTTTTTTTAATTTCCATAATGCTATTAATGCTAAATTAAGTAAACCACAATTTAGTTATGAGAATTTGGATACTAAATATAATAATGTTAATATTGATGCCTTATATAATAATTTATATGTTATATACGCTATAAACACACATATTCCTCAATTAATGTCTTCTAACTTCCATAAAAATCTCTCTTTTCCAAAAATACGAGACGCTTTGAATGCTTTAAGAAATGATTTACAATAGCATTAACTAAAATTGCCTTTGTATGGTTTTCCATCTTTATAAACTTCGCATTTAAAATTTTGTTTTGTTGGTTTACTACATTGAACATTATTACTTATTGAATCGCTAAAATATACTAAATTGCTTTGTTTTGACATATATAATATGTTATAATATATTATAGCAAAAATTATACCTAATAGTAGTCCAAATACTATTCCCATAATATCTGAGCAACTTTGATTATATTCTACAACAGCATTTATACTTGTTATTCCTATTAAAAACACTAATAATGTATAATTATGTTGATTATTGTTTAACATAGGATAAATTAAATATGTTGATGCAAAAGATAATATAGAAGTACTCATTGAAGGAGCATCATATACATCAGTTCCCGCATATACAGTAAATGGACCAGGTATTACATTACAAAATGGTGAAGCATTAATATTTTGCTTATTTTTAATAACATATTTTAATATATATACTATTGTTGAAAGTATAACTATTCCCATATTAAATATTAAACCTTTTTCTAAATTATTTTGCATAATTGAAAATAAAGTTATAAAAAATATTACTAATATTGGAGCAGTAAAAGAAATATAGTGAAATAAATTTGTTAAAGTCATCGGAACTGGTGCTTGTGCTGGCATAGTAGTCAATTAGATTAATATAATATTTTATATTTTTCTATTTATGATAATACATATTAAAACATTAAAACATTAAAACATTAAAACATTAAAATATTAACAAATAATAATATGTTTGATTGCTTCTATAATATTTTCTACTTCAATAAATAAATAATCACTTAAATCTTTATTGTATTTTTCACAAAAATTCTCAAAGTCTTTTGCATTAGTTTTTGGATAAATAAAAGTCGATACACCAGCACGCATTCCACCAAGTATTTTCAAGTCTAAACTTCCTATTGCTGTTATTTTTCCTTGTAAACATATTTCGCCTGTTATTGCTATAGTATTGCGTATTTTTCTTTTAGTTAATAGACTATATAATACTATTGCAATTGTCGCACCTGCCGAAGGACCATCTTTAGGTGTTGCTCCTTCTGGAACATGAATATGTATTCCTTGTAATTTACTTTCTTCCAATTCTTTTGAAACTTGTTTCAATTCCTCATTATTTAATAAACTTAGTGCTAGTGTTTTTGCTACACTCATGCTTTCTTTCATAACCTCTCCTTGTAAACCTGTTAATTTTAAATCTAAAAATGTAGAACTATGAAAAAATTTACATTCAATATGTAAAATACCACTATTACCTTGAGAATTTGCCCATAAACCATTTATTATACCTATTTCAGGATTTGTATTAATTGTTAAATGTCTTATTTTATGTCTAATTTTTAATATTTCTTCAATATATTCAATTGATAATGTATATGGTAATTCATGCAAAAATTTACCTTTTAATAACTCTAAATTAATAGAAGATACTATTTCAAATAATACTTCTTTTAATTTTCTAACGCCTGATTCATTTGTATAATGTTGTATTATAAATTTGATTTCATCATCTTTAAATATTAATATATTGTTTAATCTAAATTTTGTATATAATTCAGGCAATAAATAATCTTTCACAATTATTAATTTATCGTCCAATGTTAATGTATCAAATTTAATTCTATGAATTCTATCCAATAAAATCTTATCTATTAATTCTGCATCATTGTAAGAAAATATAAAAAGGGCTTTTGATAAATCTAAATCTATAGAGCTAAAATATTTATCTTGGAAATTGGTATTTTGCGTGCTATCAACCAAATGAGTTAATATTCCAATTATTTCCTTACCGTGTTCTGTTTTGCTAACTTTATCTAACTCATCTATAAATATAATAGGATTCATACATTTGTGTTCTATTAATATGTCAACTATTTTACCCCAAGTTGAACCTACATAAGTATAATTATGACCATCTAATATGCTTCCATTAGACGAACCACCCAACGCAATTAATGAAAAAGGTCTCGGCTCATTATTTTTATCTTTTAAGCAATTTGCTATTCCTTTTTTGGCCAAACTAGTCTTTCCTACACCCGGTAATCCCTCAAAACCAAAACAATAACCACTAGGCTCGCCGTTTATCCATTGACCTAATATTCTTTCTATTTGTAGTTTAGCATTTTTATGACCATATACAGCATCATCTAATATAGTATTAAAAGTATTTATATATTTTACTATTGTATCATTTTTTCTAACTATTTCATTCACATTTTTTTCAATTGTTAATAAATAATTAAAATAATCATTGTTAATAATTTCTTTAAATAGTAATATAACTTCGTGTAAATATTGTGAACTTTGATATTCGCTATTTTTATTTAATATTAATGAATTAATATTAATAGACTTTAAAAAATGTAATATATTTTCTTTTGTTAGTTTTATAGAACAATCCAATCCATATTCAATATGTAAATTTTTTATAGATTTTACTAGCACTACATTTATTTTTTTTTTATTTTTTTCTACATAATTTACTATTAATGTTAATAATTCATTTATAATTAGCATATTATTATTTTTTATTTTTTTTATAGTGTTTATACCGTTAATGGTGTTATTATTATCAATAGCATTTAATTCATTTAATAGCATACTAATATTACTAGTGCTATCACTAATAGTTATTTTATTATTTTTTAATGGTTCTATTAAATTATTTAATAAGTTAGCAATTTCATTTTTAACTTTCAATATATCTTCTTCTTTATAAATATTAAATGGTATTTTTAGTAATCCTTCCAAGTATTGACGTGCTTTAGAACCAGAATCTTCAGATTTTGATTTTAGTTCTTTTAATTTTTGCATTGCTTTTTCTTTAACAATGACATTTGCTTTCATTAAACATATTTGTTGTTCCAATGGAATTCTTGATGAATCATAATTTAATAGTTCATTACTATAATGTGCTGTTTTTTGCAGTGCGTTTTTAAAGTGTTTTTTACAATTCCAGTTTAAACTATTGTAAATTTTCTTTTGCTCATTACTATCATTATTTAATTTATCATCTACTAATAAATCATACAACAAATTGGCAATGTATAAATTTTCTACTTTATTGTCGCACAGTAATAAATTTATTAACATAGTTCGCTGATTAAATAAATCACTTGTTATAAAATCTTGAACTAAGGTTTCCAATGTTTTTTGATTATATGAATTTACTTGAGTTATTATATAAATATATTTATTATAAACTTCTTGATTGCTATAGATTAATAATTCTTTAAGTAATAAATTATTCAAAAAATTCGTCCATATTTGTTTATTAAATAATTCATTGTTTAATGCTCCTGTTTCATAAATAAAGTTAGTTATATTATTTTTTTTACTTATTATAAATTCATGGATATTATTTGTCAATAATATTTCATCACATATATTATCTATGACTAATGTTTTTTTATTATTGTAATCATGTATAATTACTTTAATACCATGAACTCTAATTATAAAATTTTGCGCACTTTTTGCCATATCAAAGCATTCTAATGTATTGCTTTCCAGTATATTTTTATCACTTATTATTTTGTTTTTAGATATTTCTTTATTAATTTTTAGTGTTTTAATATTCCAATTTATAATTTTATAGTTTATAGGATGTAGATATTTTTCAAGTAATTTGTATTTTAATAATAATTCATCATTAAAGTTTTTGATAGCAAAGGAACTAGACAAACATATATTTATGATGTTTTCAAAATTAAAACATCCGTAATTTTTTATTAATACTGATATATTGTTATTAATATATTGTAAATCATTAATAATATTCTCATAATTTATTGTATTTATTAGATTTACTGTTTTTTCTAATGCTTCTTGTGCGTTATTATATTCATTAATTGTTATAATATTTAAACTATTATAATAATTTATTCCTCTTATTATATCATCTATTACCTTTCTAAAAAACTCTATTTTTTCTTCATAAATACTCATTAAATATAATTTATATTATATATATTATAATATAACTTATATATATTATAATATAACTTATATTATATATATAGTATATATTATAGTTATTTTATGTAAAATTGATATAATAACTTATTATTATAATACATTAATAATAACTATTATTACATAGTATGGGTATTCCGTATTACTTTAGTTATTTAATTAAAAATCACAGCACTATTATTTCAAAACTTAATGAGCTATCTAATATTGATAATTTATTTATAGATAGCAATTCTCTCATATATGATAGTATTAACTTTGATAAATTCGAAAATACATCTCAATTTGAAAATTATATTATTAAAAATGTGATAATTAAAATAGAGGAAATTATAAATATTATTAATCCAAGTGAAAATATTTATATTGCTTTTGATGGTGTTCCTCCTTTTGCAAAGATTAATCAACAAAAAACTAGACGCTATAAATCAGCATATCAAAATAAAATATTCAAAAAAAATATGACATGGGATACTTGTGCTATTACTCCAGGAACCCTTTTTATGAGTGCTTTAAATAATGCTATTGCTAACTATTTTAAAAAACAATTCTTTAACTCGCAAAATAAGCAAATTAATGTGCTGTTAAGTTTATCAAATGAAAATGGCGAAGGCGAGCACAAATTATTTAAGTATATTAGAGAATCAACTACAATTTCGCAAAAAAACAATGTAATATACGGAATGGATGCTGATTTATTTATGTTATCGTTAAATCATTTAAAATATACGCAAAATATTTATTTGTATAGAGAGACTCCATTATTTATTAATCAACTAGATAAATCTCTCAATGTCAATCAAAAATATATAATCAATATTAATTATTTGGGAAACATTATTGTTAATGAATTAACAGGCGAAAGTTTAGATGTTATAAAAACATCAAATGCTAACTATTATAATAAAATAGAAGATTACATTTTCATATGTTTCTTATTGGGTAATGACTTTTTACCTCATTTTCCAGCATTAAATATTAGGTT
>Ga0164295_10000928_pt1 | contig 24356 bp, 23 predicted proteins | sample GEODES006metaG_FD_111798 | JGI IMG/M metagenome (GOLD analysis project Ga0164295, IMG submission 111798) | Oligotrophic lake water microbial communities from Sparkling Lake, Wisconsin, USA - GEODES006 metaG | ecosystem: Environmental > Aquatic > Freshwater > Lake | place: USA: Sparkling Lake... | reverse complement strand
CCGGCCTTGACCAACCGGGTGACATCCGGTTCAACCGAGAAGTTCACGATATCGGCGGGCTTGCCGTCAACCACGGCGCGGGACTGATCGCCAGAGGCACCGTAAGAAGTCGTCACGGCGACCCCCTTGCCCTCAGGCGTTGCCGCGAACGCCGGGATGATCTTGCTCCAACCGGGTTCGGGAACGGCATAGGCCACCAGGGTGAGTGTGACGTCGGCCTTCGGTGAGTCGCCGCTACCTGCCACATCACTTGATCCCCCAGAGCAGGCAGCGAGGACGGTGGTCGCGGTCAGGAGCGCCGCAGCACCCTGGAATTTACGCAGGACAGTGGAAAACGTGGTCATGAAAAATCTTTCTCCTCATCGGGTTATGCGGGCTGAAAAAATCCGCCCCAACGGAGAAACGAGGTTTCCAGGCACGATCGTCACCAACACCACACCGCAGGGCAGCAGAGTCAGAGACAACAACAAGAAGAATCAGCAACGAGGCGCTCGACAACGCCAAGGACCGCCACGGGATGGCTGGTCACCGATTGCATGGGCGGAACAGTAGCACCCGAACACATCGCACGCATCTCGACGTCAGTTCCCCACGGGCAGGCGGCGCCGTCAGCGATTAAGCAGCCATACGATCACGATGAGAACGAGCAGGGCGACCAGCGCAATCCTCACCCTCGATCGCGGCATCCCGCTCACCGACGCGGACCCTGATCCCCGCGAAGTCGACGCACCACAGCGATCCCGTTGCCCAGGGCCGCATCGGCCGCCAGCGCGACCCCGTAGGCCAACACCAGGACGACCGGCATAACGATCAGGGTCTGCAAGACGAACCCGAGCCCCGAAAGCCACAGCTCAGCGCCGTCCCACCAGCTCAGGAACCCCGCCACGAGATCACCCTATGCCTTGATCACGACCGCGAGGTCTCTTGAGTCGATCGGTAGACGCGGAACCTCTCGCCAGCCATGATTGCGGAATGGTTTTGCAGGCCCAACCCACGGGTAACGACACCGACGACCGCAACGGACGCTCAGCGTCGCGATCCGGACCCCAATCGATGCCGTACCCGACCGGCGGACAGCAGCGCAGCCCGTTCCCTCCGATAGCCGACTACGCATTCCTGTCGGACTGCGAGAACACCTGTCTGATATCGGCCGCCGGCTCGGTGGAGTGGATGTGCATGCCGCGCCCGGACTCGCCCAGTGTGTTCGGGTCCATCCTGGACCGCGGCGCCGGGCACTTCCGGCTAGCACCATACGGGGTGTCGGTGCCGGCCGCGCGGCGCTACCTGCCCGGCAGCCTGATCATGGAGACCACCTGGCAAACCCAAACCGGCTGGCTCATCGTGCGCGACGCGCTGGTAATGGGGCCCTGGCATGACATCGCAGCCCGGTCGCATACGCATCGGCGCACCCCGATGGACTGGGATGCCGAGCACATTCTGTTACGCACCGTGCGATGTGTGAGCGGCACGGTCGAACTGGTCATGAACTGCGAGCCCGCATTCGACTACGGTCGCAGCACTGCCGAATGGGAGTACTCCGCCGCCGCCTACGGTGAGGCGATCGCCCGTTCCCGCATCGACCCTGATGCGCACCCCACGCTGCGGTTGACCACAAACCTGCGGATCGGAATTGAGGGCCGGGAGGCGCGCGCGCGTACCCGGCTCAAAGAGGGTGACGACGCCTTCGTGGCGCTGTCCTGGTCGGAGCATCCGTCGCCGCAGACTTACCAGGAAGCCACCGACAAGATGTGGCAGACCAGCGAGGCGTGGCGGCAGTGGATCAACATAGGTCAGTTTCCCGACCATCCGTGGCGTTCCTACCTGCAACGCAGCGCGCTGACCCTCAAGGGCCTGACGTACTCGCCGACGGGAGCATTGTTGGCGGCGAGTACCACGTCGCTGCCCGAGACACCGCACGGCGAGCGCAACTGGGACTACCGCTACGCGTGGGTGCGCGACTCGACCTTCGCGCTGTGGGGTCTGTACACGCTGGGGTTGGACCGCGAGGCCGATGACTTCTTCTCGTTCATCGCTGATGTGTCGGGTGCCAACAACGGCGAGCGACAACCGCTTCAGGTGATGTATGCGGTGGGTGGTGAACGCGAACTCGTCGAGGAAGAGTTGACCCACCTTTCCGGTTACGACAACGCCCGGCCGGTGCGGATTGGGAACGGCGCCTACAACCAACGCCAGCACGACATCTGGGGCACCATGCTCGACTCGGTGTACCTGCACGCCAAGTCCCGGGAGAACATCTCCGACCAACTCTGGCCGGTGCTCAAGGAACAGGTCGAAGAGGCCATCAAGTACTGGCGAGAGCCCGACCGCGGCATCTGGGAGGTGCGCGGTGAACCGCAGCACTTCACCTCATCGAAGGTGATGTGCTGGGTGGCGCTGGATCGCGGCGCGAAGTTGGCCGACCTGCAGGGCTCAACGAGCTACGCCCAGCAGTGGCGGGTGATCGCCGATGAGATCAAGGCCGACATCCTGGCCCATGGCGTGGACTCCCGCGGAGTGTTCACCCAGCGCTACGGCGACCCCGCTCTCGACGCCTCGCTGCTGCTGGTTCCGCTGCTGCGGTTCCTGCCTTCCGACGACCCGCGGGTGCGCGCCACTGTGCTCGCGATCGCCGATGAACTCACCGAGGAAGGCCTGGTGTTGCGCTACCGCACCCACGAGACCGACGACGGCCTGTCCGGGGAGGAGGGCAGCTTCACTATCTGCTCGTTCTGGCTGGTGTCGGCATTGGTGGAGATTGGAGAGATCCAGAGGGCCCGGCACCTGTGCGAGCGACTGCTGTCCTTCGCCAGTCCGCTCCACCTCTACGCCGAGGAGATCGAGCCGCGCACCGGTCGGCACCTGGGCAATTTCCCGCAGGCATTCACCCACCTGGCGCTCATCAATGCAGTGGTGCACGTCATCCGGGCAGAGGAACTCGCTGACGGCACCGGGGTCTTTCAGCCGGCCAACGCGACGCAGTAACGGCTCAGGGCAACCTGCTGAGATTGTCCAACATCGCCCGGGCGAGGTCGACGGCTCTGGTGGTGGCCACTCGTCTGGCGGGATCCGGAGCAGTCACCGCGACATCCACATCCACGATGCAGTCGGCCGACAATCCGACGGCGTGCTCGGTCGGAAACCCGGCGTCGGTGTCACTCTTTCCGCTGAGGATGGTGGCTGAGAGAATCGGGCCGACTACAGCCACGTCGGTGACGCTCAGTCCGAGATCAGATCCTCCTGCGTTGATCCCCACCCGTCCTCCCTCGCACGACCGCCACCTCGTCACGAACTGGGAGAACATCCGGGAGGCCTCAGCGTCGGAGACAAACCGCACCACACCGGTATCGGCACTCGAGACCGTCTGCCCCTCACCGAAGCGAGCAAAATCCTGCCAGGCCACGCCGCGCACATCGCCCTTCTCGTAGACCCACCGCATCAGCGGTGTGATCGCTCCGAGGCATTCGATCGGATCCACCGCATCATTACCGCGAATTCCGTTGGGCAACACATCAATCGAACCCACCACCGGCTGACTGGTCGCATCCAGCGGATTCCCCACCGCGGCCCGCACCTGTTCAGCAGTGGGCAGAGCCTGCTCAAGCGCTAAGGGCGGTTGACGCATGGCCGACCCGTCGACGGCAGTGGCGCAGGCGGCCATCATGCCGCTCGCCACGATGACGCCGACCGCTCGGGCGCATCGTCGACGAACGACTGAACAGTCTCCTGTGATGAGCCCCCTACTTCCGGGTCTTGTCGGCCGACTTGTCACCAGGAGCGTCGGTGGACAGCGCGGCGACGAAGGCTTCTTGCGGTACGTCGACCCGGCCAATGGTCTTCATCCGCTTCTTGCCTTCCTTCTGCTTCTCCAAGAGCTTGCGCTTGCGGGTGATATCGCCGCCGTAACACTTGGAAAGCACGTCCTTGCGGATGGCCCGGATGTTTTCGCGGGCAATGATTTTCGCGCCGACAGCCGCCTGTATGGGTACTTCGAACTGCTGCCGCGGAATGAGCTGCTTGAGTTTGGTGGTCATCTTCTGCCCGTAGGCCTGGGCCGCGTCCTTATGCACGATGGCGCTGAAGGCATCGACAGGCTCGCCCTGCAGCAGAATGTCGACCTTCACCAGTGCAGCCTCCTGCTCGCCCGCCTCCTCGTAGTCGAGGCTGGCGTAGCCGCGGGTGCGGGACTTCAGCGAATCGAAGAAGTCGAAGATGATCTCGCCAAGCGGCATGGTGTAACGCAACTCGACCCGCTCCGGGGAGAGATAGTCCATGCCACCGAGTTCGCCTCGACGCGATTGGCACAGCTCCATGATGGTTCCGATGAACTCACTCGGCGCGATCACCGTGCACTTGACGACCGGCTCGTAAATCATCGGGACTTTGCCATCCGGCCAGTCCGACGGGTTGGTGACGACCTTCTCGGCGCCATCTTCGGCAACGACCCGGTAGACCACGTTCGGGGAGGTTGAGATCAGGTCCAGATCGAACTCGCGCTCAAGGCGCTCCCGGGTGATCTCCATGTGCAGCAGGCCCAGGAATCCGCAGCGGAAGCCAAAGCCCAGCGCCACCGACGTTTCCGGCTCCCACACCAGCGCCGCATCGTTGAGCTGCAAGCGCTCCAGGGCGTCGCGCAGGTTCGGGTAGTCCGATCCGTCCACCGGGTACAGGCCCGAATAGACCATCGGCCGGGGCTCGCGGTAACCGGTGAGCGCCTCGGTCGCGCCGTGGCGCGCGGACGTGACGGTGTCACCGACCTTCGACTGCCGGACGTCTTTCACACCGGTGATGAGGTAGCCCACCTCGCCCACCCCGAGGCCTTCGGTGGGCTTGGGCTCGGGCGAGACGATGCCCACCTCGAGCAGTTCGTGGGTGGCGCCGGTGGACATCATTTTGATCTTCTCGCGCGGGGTGAGCTTGCCGTCGATCACGCGCACGTAGGTGACCACACCGCGGTAGATGTCGTAGACCGAGTCGAAGATCATCGCGCGCGCAGGCGCGTCGGCGTCACCGACGGGTGCTGGCACCACTCTGACGACCTCATCAAGCAGTTCGGTGACACCGGCGCCGGTCTTGCCCGACACCCGCAACACGTCGCCGGGCTCACACCCGATGATGTGTGCGAGCTCTGCGGCGTAGCGCTCCGGGTCGGCAGCCGGCAGGTCGATCTTGTTGAGGACCGGAACGATCGTCAGGTCGCGGTCGAGCGCCAGATACAGGTTCGCCAGTGTCTGAGCCTCGATGCCCTGGGCGGCGTCGACCAGCAGCACCGCGCCCTCGCACGCCTCCAGCGCACGGGAAACCTCGTAGGTGAAGTCGACGTGGCCCGGGGTGTCGATCAGGTGCAGAACGTAATCGGTGTCACCGACCCGCCACGGCAACCGGACGTTCTGGGCCTTGATGGTGATCCCGCGCTCACGCTCGATATCCATCCGGTCCAGGTACTGGGCGCGCATGTCACGGTCCGACACCACTCCGGTCAGCTGCAACATCCGGTCGGCCAGCGTCGACTTCCCGTGATCAATGTGAGCGATGATGCAGAAGTTCCGAATCTGCGCCGGCGCGGTGAACGTCCGGTCGGCGAAACTGCTGATGGGAATCTCCTGGTGAGCGGTATTCGTACGAGGGTTTTCACACGAGGTTTCCGGCCTGCCCAGCGTATCGACACCTGGGCATCCGAACACAATCGCGACTCGCCGCCGAGTGTCGGATCTGGCCTATGCTTTTCAGAATGGCGTCGCAGTGGAGGACGTTTCAACGGCTGGCGGAGCACCTGGTCTTCACCGAGGCTCCGAAATTGTTCCGTCAACTGGATCCGAATGCCATTCAGCGGACCATCCAGCACGGCCTGAGGCTGGGCCTCGAAGCGCTCGTCGCCACCGCGCTGCCCGCCGAGGCGCCCACTGCGATCACCGCAGGCCGACCTGTCACCAGCAACAGCCTGCCCACCGCTCACCGGGCCCGCACGGTGATCTATGCACCCGACCTCGACGGCCAGGCAGATCCCGGAGAGATCGTCTGGACCTGGGTGGTCTACGAGGATGACCCCACCCGCGGTAAGGATCGTCCGGTCCTGGTGGTCGGGCGGGAACGCCAAACCCTGCTCGGGCTGATGCTCTCCAGTCAGCTGCACCACGCCGATGACCAGGCCTGGATCGGCATCGGCTCCGGAGACTGGGATGCCGAGGGCCGGCCCAGCTGGGTGCGGCTGGATCGGGTGCTCGACGTGCCCGAAGAGAGCATCCGGCGAGAAGGCGCGATCATGGCACGCCACACCTTCGACATCATCGCCGCCCGGCTGCGGGCCGAATACTCCTGGAGCTGAAAGCTCCGATAGCTGTAGCGCTGAAAGCTCCGATAGCTGTAGCGCTGAAAGCGCCTAGCCACCCTGGGTGATGTAGGCCTGCAGCTGCTGGCGCTCGGCCTGTAACTCCTCCAGCCGGAATTTGACGACGTCCCCGATACTGACGATCCCGGCCAGTTGGCCGTTGTCCAGCACCGGAACATGACGCACCCGGTTGTTGGTCATCAGCGCGGCCAGGTCATCGATCGGGTCTTCGGGGCGGCACGTCACAACGTCGACGCTCATGATGTCGCCGACCGACCGGCCCAGAAGTTCCGGTCCGTCTTCGTGAAGTTTTCGGACGACGTCGCGCTCGGAGACAATGCCGACGACCCCGCCCGGCCCGATCACCACCATGGCGCCGATGTTCCGGATTTCGAGTTCGGTCAGCAGTGCGGTGACCGTCGTGGTTTCGGTGACGGTCGCCACCGCCGGACCCTTCCCGCGCAGAATGTCTGAGATACGCATAACCACCCCTCCCTGACCTGTGTGATGGATCTCACATCAGGCTACGGGGTCGAGTTCCCGCGCGTAAGCCTGTTCGCAATACGCGAGGGGTATGAAAGTCGGATGATCGAAATCACCCTCACCGGTACCGGAAGCCCCATGGTCGACCCGAACCGAGCGGGGCCGTCGACCCTGTTGGCCGCCGGAGAGCAGACCTTCCTCGTTGACTGTGGTCGCGGTGTGCTGATGCGCGCCGCCGCCGTCGGGGTGAGCGCGACGAACCTGACGGCACTGCTGCTCACCCATCTCCACAGTGACCACATCACCGATCTGTCTGATGTCATCACCACCCGGTGGATCAACTCGTTCGGCCCGGCACCGCTGCCGATCATCGGCCCGCCGGGCACCAAGGCGGTAGTGGATGCGACATTGGCGGCACTGGCCCCCGATATCTCCTACCGGATCGGCCACCATGCCGATATCACCGCTCCACCCGAGATTGTGGTGCACGAGTACACCCAGGGACAGGTGTGGGATAACGGCGGTGTGCGCATCACCGTCGCGCCGACCGACCACCGGCCGGTGGAACCCACCATCGCCTTCCGTATCGACTATGACGGGGCATCGGTGGTCCTGGCCGGAGACACGGTGCCGTGTGTCACCCTCGATGAGTTGGCCACGGGTGCAAATGCCCTTGTGCACACAGTGATTCGCAAAGACCTCGTCGCACTAGTGCCGACGCAACGACTCAAAGACATCCTGGACTACCACTCCTCCGTGGAACAGGCCGCGGCCACCGCAGCCCGGGCCGGGGTGGACACCCTGATACTCACGCACTATGTACCACCATTGGCGAGCGGCCAGGAAGATCAATGGCGGGCACTGGCCGCCGGCGAGTTCAACGGTCGAGTGGAACTCGGCGATGACCTGCTGCGCGTTTCAGTGGGGTGAATACCTAAGCGAGCCTGGTCATCTCGACCATGACATCGAGGTCACTGGAACCCTGGCCCAGGTATATCCCCTTCAGTGGCGTCACGTCGGCGTAGCTGCGACCAAAACCCACACTGATGTACTGCTCGTTGATCTCGGCATCGTTGGTCGGGTCGTAGTGACACCAACTGCCGGTCCAGGCCTGAATCCAGGCGTGACTCTCACCCTCGACGGCTTGGCCGATCGCCGCATCGGAATTGGGATGCAGATAACCCGAGACATAACGAGCCGGAATTCCCATGGACCGCAACAGGATCAGCGTGAGGTGGGCGAAATCCTGGCATACGCCGGTGCCCTCCGCGAGTGCATCGAGTCCTGATGAATGAACCCCGGTGGTTCCCCGGACATACCGTAGTTCGGAGTACACCCACCGGGCGGCGGCCAGCACCGCGTGCTGTGGATCAAGGCCCTTGGCGAGTTGTTTTGCGGTGCGGTCGATCCGCTTGCTCGCCGGCGTATAAGGAGTGGGCTTGAGAACCTCGTCGAAGCGATCAAGTACTGCCGCGGACTCCAGGTCGGCCCAGCTGATCGTCGTCGCCGCCGGCTCCGGCCTTTCCGTCTCGACGACCGAGGCCGATGTCACTTCAAGCTCGGTGTGCGGGGCGTGCAGATCGAATGCGGTCACCGCGGTTCCCCAGTAGTCGACGTAGCGGTACGACCGGGTCGCGGGAGTGGTTTCGACGCGATTGATGATGACGTTCTGCCGGGAATCCGATCGCGGTGTGAGCCGGGCTTCGTTATAGGACGCGGTGACTGTTGTCTTGTAGGCGTAACCGGTCGCATGCACCACACGCATCCGCCACATCAGAAGCCGCCCTCCTCGACCTCGCCGGACACCAACTCGTCGCTGCGCCCGGCATCTGACCACTCCACCCACGGTGCGAAGCGGAAGTACCTCAGCGCCAGTGCTTCTCCGACGTCACGGCAGGTTTCCTGGAGTCCGGCAAGGCGGTTTTCCAACGAATCGAGCAACATCCCAGGCTGCACAAACTCGAGTTCGCTGCGGGCCTGGCCAAGCAGGCGCCGAGCCTCAGCGCCGGCCCCGGCCCGATCATTGAAGCCCTGCATCAACTCGTCAATGCTGTGCTCGGCAAGTTTGAGGGAATAGAAGGCCGAACGCGGGAACTGACGGTCCAGCAGCATGAATTCGATCACCCGGTTGGCATCCAGCACACCGCGGTGAGTGCGCAGGTAGGTGTCATGTGCACCGGCCGCCCGCAACACGCTGACCCAGGTCGGTGAGGACGCGCTGTCACCCACTCGGGACAACAGCAACCGGACCGTCATGTCCACCCTTTCCAACGCCCGCCCCACCACCAGGAACCGGTAGCCGTCATCGCGGGACAGCGTGGAGTCGGCAAGCCCGGCGAACATCGCAGCGCGGCCCTCGACGAAGGTGAAGAACTCGTGCGGTCCCAGGCGTCGCGCCGCCCGTTCCCGCTCTGCCAGTGCGTTGTAGGTGGTGTTGAGACACTCCCACATGTCGCTGGAGATCACTTCCCTCGCCGAACGGGCGTTTTCGCGCGCGGCGCTGATTGCATCGACGATCGAACAACCGCGGCTGAGTCCGCGGTTGAACGCGACCAGATCGGTCAGCGCCCACATATCGAGCCGGGTTTGCGGAGACTCGATCCCGAGTACTTCCAGCAGGACCCGTGAGATTCGGTCGGGATCGGCGGTGGAGTCTTCGAGAAGTTGATGCACCGTCACGTCCAAAATGCGTGCGGTGTCATCGGCGCGCTCGACATAGCGGCCGATCCAGTACAGCGCCTCAGCATTGCGGGCCAGCATCACCGGACTCCCGTCTGCTGTTGCTGCTGCTGTTGCTGGTCACTGATGGCTTGTTGCTGGAGCGGATGCATCTCGGTGGCGGCACTTGATCGGGGCAGGGTCTTCACGACCTGCGCTGCGGCAAGCTCACGGGACTCCGGCGAGGTTCGCGACGCCAGCACCCAGGTGTCCTTGGATCCGCCACCCTGACTGGAGTTGACCACCAGCGATCCCTTGGTCAGGGCCACCCGGGTCAGTCCCCCGGGCAGCACCCACACCTTGTCGCCGTCGTTGACCGCGAACGGTCGAAGGTCGACATGCCGCGGCGCCAACGTGTCACCGACCTTGGTGGGAACTGTTGACAGCTGCACCACCGGTTGGGCGATCCAGCCGCGCGGATCGGCCTTAACCTTGCGGCGAATTGTCGCGAGCTCTTTCTCTGAGGCGCTGGGGCCGAAGACGATGCCATAGCCGCCGGAGCCCTCGACCGGTTTGATGACCAGTTCGTCGATGCGGTCGAGCACCTCGGCGCGCTCCTCGTCTAGCCAGCAGCGCATGGTGTCGACATTGGCCAGCAGGGGCTTTTCACCGAGGTAATACTCGATGATGGTGGGGACGTAGGTGTAGACAAGCTTGTCGTCGCCGACACCGTTGCCGACCGCGCTGGATATCACCACGTTGCCGGCCCGGGCCGCGTTGAGCACGCCTGCGACGCCGAGTATCGAGTCAGGCCGGAAATGCATCGGGTCGAGGTAATCGTCGTCGATGCGGCGGTAGATGACGTCGACCTGCCGCTCACCCTCGGTGGTGCGCATGTAGACGGCGTTGTCGCGGCAGAACAGGTCGGGCCCCTCGACCAGTTCGACACCCATCTGCCGGGCCAGCAGCGAATGCTCGAAATAGGCGGAGTTGAATGGCCCGGGGGTAAGTACCACGACAGTGGGATCGGACTCATTGGTGGCCGCGGCGTTACGCAACGCCCGCAACAGCTGCGATGAATAATCGTCGACCGACCGAACCCGGTGGGTGCTGAACAGGTTTGGGAAGACCCGGGTCATGACCCGACGGTTCTCCATGACGTAGGAGACACCCGACGGTGATCGCAGGTTGTCCTCCAGCACCCGGAAGATGCCCTGGGCATCCCGGACGAGGTCGATACCGGCGACATGAATGCGGACGCCGTTGGGCGGCCTGATCCCGGCGGCCTCCCGGTGGAAGTGCTCGCAGGAGGTGACCAGCCGGCGTGGAATGACCCCGTCGCGCAGGATCTCCTGGTCGCCGTAGATGTCGTCGAGGAAGCGCTCCAGAGCGATCACCCGCTGGGTGATACCGGTCTCCAGGCGCGCCCATTCGGCCGCCGAGATGACCCGGGGAACCAGATCGAGAGGAAACGGCCGCTCCTGCCCGGACAGCGAGAACGTGACGCCCTGATCGACGAAGGCCCGTCCGAGCGCATCGGCCCGCGCCCCCAGTTCGTCAGTGCCGGTCGGGGCCAGTTCGGCGTAGATGCCCCTGTAGGGCGCCCGTACGTTGCCGCGGCGGTCGAACATCTCGTCGAACGCGGCCCCATAGCCGCCCAGGTCGCGATAACCGCCGAAGATGTGATCGTCGATGGGCAGCGCCGACGGCAGGGCGGCTTCGTCAGTACCGGACCGCGCGCTGGGAGGAGTCACGCGTCACATGCTGCATGAGAACCGCCGTCTCCGCAGGCTGAAGGGCTCCACTTTGGGACTATCCGCCCGGTGCTGGTATTCTCGGATCGCGCCGCGAGGGCACCTGTCCCGGCGTTCTGCAGACCTAGAAGTACCGACCAAACCGCCTTTGAACTGTGTAAGGGAACTAACGCGTGGCCAATATCAAATCGCAGCAGAAGCGCAACATCACCAACGAGCGCCGCAGATTGCGTAACAAGTCGGTGAAGTCGTCACTTCACACGGCCATCCGTGCCTTCCGTTCTGCCGCCGCCGAAGGTGACAGGGAGAAGGCCAGCGAGCTGCTGGTCTCCACCAGTCGCAAGTTGGACAAGGCCGCCAGTAAGGGCGTCATCCACACGAACCAGGCCGCCAACAAGAAGTCGGCGCTGGCGCACGCCCTGCGCAAGATCTGATCACCGCCCCGATCCAGGTTTACGGCCGGCGGCGGCCAGCTGCGCGACCTTGCGCACCGTGTCCTCCAGCACATATTCGGGATCTGCTGCCGCTCCTTTTACGTCGGCATTGAGATCGGCCACCAATCGGATGGCTGTTGCGACCGTCTCTTGAGTCCAGCGCCGCGACTGCTTCTGTGCCTTCTCGATTTTCCACGGCGGCATACCGAGCTCGCCGGCCAGCCGGCGGGAGTCACCGGAGAGCGGACCCACCCGAGCGATGGCGTGGACCGCCTCTGCCAGTGCGTCGGCGAGCAGTACATGAGCCACCCCGCGTGACATCGCCCAGCGCAACGCTTCTGCCGCTCCGGCGATATCACCCACAACAGCCTTGTCGGCGATCTCGAAGCCGGTAACCTCCTTGCCGCTGTGATAGCGGCGCACGGCGTTGGCGTCGACCTGCCCGCCCGTGTCGGCGACTAATTGCGAACAGGCCGAAGCCAGTTCGCGGATATCGGAACCGATAGCGTCGAGCAAGGCGTCGACGGTGTCATCGTCGGCCTTGATCTTCAGTGCGCGGAATTCGGCACGGACGAATGCGGCGCGTGCGCCGGCCTTGGCGATCTTGGCGCACTCGTGGGTCTGGGCGCCCAGCTCACGCAACTGCCCGGCCAAGGCCTTGGCCCGGCCGCCGCCGGAGTGCACCACCACCATCACGGTGCCGGGCGGCAGGTCAGCCGCAGCCGAGGCGATCAGAGTGGCAGCGTCCTTCCCGGCCTCGTCCGCGGCTTCCAACACGACCACGCGTTCGTCTGCAAACAGCGATGGGCTCAGTAGTTCAGCAAGCTCGTTGGTGGAAACGTCGCCGGCCCGCAGGCGGTTGAGGGGTACGTCGGCAGTTCCGGCGGACGCCCTGGCTGCCCGGAGGATCGCTGCTACCGCCCGCTCGACGAGGAGTTCTTCACCGCCGAGTATCAGATGCAGGGGCTCCACTGGCGCGCTCACCCGTCGATCGTGTCACGGGCCGCCGACGACACCCGACACCGACCACGCAAGAGCACAGAGCAGCCCCATGGCCATACCCAGCCGGAACCATCGCCACCGCCACAACACGACGGCCCCCACCGCCGCGCAACCCACGGCGGCGATACCCGGCCAGCCGGACGGCACCGCCACCGCGGCACCGGGTAGAGCTGCGGCAGCCTGCGCGCAATGCAGCAGCCACCACACCTCGGGTCCGGTGAACCGGATCAACAGATCTGCGGCTGCAGGCCAAAGCGTGGACAGCGCCGCGGCGGCAGTGCCGAACACGGTGATCGGTGGGATCACAGGAGCCACAATAAGATTGGTGATCACAGCCACCAGGCTCAGCTGTCCCGAGATGGCCGCGATCAGTGGCGCGGTCACCAGATGCGCCGCCAGCGCGATGCACACCGCATCGGCCAGTGGCTTGGGACATCCGCGCGCCACCAGCCTCGCCGACCAGACGGGCGCCACCACGATCAGGGCCGCCGTCGCGGACACCGACAGCATGAACCCGACATCCACGGCCAGTTGCGGTGCGAACACCAGCAGCGCGATCACTGCGGCCGACAGCACCGGGATGCCCTGCCGACGCCGGGCGGACAGCACCGCCAACAGTGCGATGGCGCCCATCACCGCGGCACGCAGCACGCTGGCGGTGGGCTGCACGACGATGACGAATACCACCAGCGCCAGTGCCGCCAGCGCCACCGCAGGCCGGGGTCCGATCAGCCGGGCCGACAACAGCACGGCACCACAGACGATGGTGACGTTGGCGCCCGATACCGCGGTCAGATGAGTCAACCCTGCAGTGCGAAACTCCGCGGTGGTGGTGGCACCCACGGTCGCGGTGTCGCCCAGCACCAAACCGGGCAGCATCGCGGCCTGGCCGGCCGGCAGCGCCTCGCGAGCGGCTGCGGCAAACCGGGTCCGCACCGCCTGGGCTGCCCGCTGGACGGCGGAGGCCTCGCCGAACTCAGGCCGACCGACCGCGGCGAGCGCAGCCACGGTTAGATCCCGACGTCTGGGCCGGTCAATCCGGGCGCGAAACCGGGCGGGTTGGCCGGCAGTCAGGCGGGCGAAGTCGACCCCGCGCACGAACACCACGACGTGGCCGGTGGTGGCGTCGTCGGCGATACGAACCAGTGCCGCCCGAAACATCAGCCGGCCGCTCCCCACCGAACGCGGGCTCTCCTCGGGCGTCACCGTCACCCACGCCGTCCTGCCGAACAGCTGCGCGACCGGGTGGTGATCCACGGCATGGCTGCGTAGCGCGATGGCAACTCCGAACCCAAAGCCGACCACCGCAACGCTGAGCACGCCCACCCCGGCCGCGCGCAACACCGGATGCGAGGAGCCCAGCGTGCGCCAGATCAGCCACCACCCGGTTGCCGCTGCGCAGCAGATCGCCGCGATCAGCGGGCCGATCCGCCAGGTGATGCCGGCGGCGGTCACCGCCCACGCGGTCAGTGCGGCAGGCACCAGTCGCACGTCCAGCGTCGGCTGCGGTTGCACTGTTTAGACCCGCACCAGCGGCCGCAGCTTCTCCAGCCGGGCCGGGCCGATGCCATCGACCTCGCCGAGCTGATCGACGGTGGCGAACGTGCCATTGGCCTGCCGCCAGGCCACGATCGCCGCAGCGGTCACCGGCCCGACGCCGGGCAGGGTGTCCAACTGCTCTGCGGTGGCGGTGTTCAGGTCGACCGGGCCGGAGGATTTGGGGCTGGCGCCTGTGCCGCCGCCTGCCGAGCTGTCCCGCGGCGATCCGCCGCCCACCGAGCTGCCCAGTACTGCCGGGTGCCCGGCCGGAGTGGCCATGCCGACCACGATCTGCTCACCGTCGGCAACGCGGCGGGCCAGGTTCAGCCCGACGGTATCCGCCCCGTTGAGCGGGCCCCCCGCCGCCGATACCGCGTCGGCGATGCGCGCGCCGGGTGCCAGAGTCACCAGGCCGGGCTGCGTCACCAGCCCGACGACACTGACCACGACCGACTGATCCGCCGGTTGCGCCGGCGGGGGGGTTACGGCGGTGCCGGCCCGCGACACCGTCGAGGACACCATGTCCACCGGTGGGAGCTTCGCCGACGACACCGGTGCCGGATGATCGCGGACGAGAGTGAACACCGTAATCAATACGGCGAGGGCACCGATGACACCGAGGGCAATGCCGCCGGCGCGACCGGGATCGGCGCGGATAGCTGCCAGCCAGGCCCGCCCGGGGCGTCGGTCGTCGGGCACCCAACTGGGGGCAAGCGGTGCCGCGTCGGCCCAGTCCCCTTCGCCGTCGCCCTCGGTGACGCCGTCCCCGGTATCGATCGGGCCGGGTCGGGCGAATAGACGACGGTGCAGGGTGGCAAGTGACTGCTCGGTTCCCATCCGGCGACCGTAAAGTCGATAGCCGACCCACAACAGCCGGCGACACCGCACCGGTACGGTGCTGTGGATCAATCCCGGACTGTGCAATCGGGCGCAATCAGGACGCAATCAGGAGACGACATGAGTTCAACGACGGCCCGGCCGCTACGGGTGATCCAGTGGACTACCGGCAATATCGGCCGCCGATCATTGCACGCGATCATCGGTCGCCCGGATATGGAACTGGTGGGTGTCTACGCCCACGGCGCCGACAAGGTCGGGATGGATGCCGCTGACCTTGCTGGCTGGCCGGAACCGACGGGCATCACCGCCACCAATGACATCGACGCGCTGCTGGCGACCAAGCCGGACGCCTGCTGCTACAACCCGCTGTGGCCCAGCATCGACGAACTCGAGCGGCTCCTCGAATCAGGCGTCAACGTCTGCACATCGGCGGCCTGGATCAGCGGCGGCAAACAGACACCCGCAGACCTCGACCGAATCCGAAAAGCTTGCCAGCGAGGCAATTCGACGATCTTCGGCAATGGTGCACACCCGGGTATGACCAATATGGTCGCCATGGTGCTCTCCGGTTCCTGCGAACGAGTAGACGAGATCCGGATCACCGAGTCGGTGGACTGCTCCACCTACGAGTCGGCCGGCACTCAGACCGCGATGGGCTTCTCCTGCGATCCCGATACCCCCGGACTGGCCGAGAGCGTACGACGGGAGAGTGAGGTGTTCGCCGAATCAGCGGCGATGATGGCCGACGCGATCGGCGCCGAACTCGACCGGATGACCTTCGACGTCACGTTCACCCCGGCCACCGGCGACACCGACCTGGGGTTCATGACGATCCCCAAGGGCACCATCGGCGGGGTGATGGGCTACCACCGCGGCTGGGTGGGCGAGCGCAACGTGGTCAGCGTCGGGTTCAACTGGATCATGGGTGATCACGTGGTGCCGCCCAAACCACTGGAACACGGCCACGTCATTCAGGTGTTCGGAGTGCCGAATATGCGCACCGTGCTGCACTGCCTGCCGCCGAAGGATTGGACTGAACCCGGTTTCATGGGACTGGGCATGATCTACACGGCCATGCCGGTGACCAACGCAGTGCCGATGGTGGTGGCGGCAAAGCCGGGCATCGTGACATTGAAAGACCTGCCACCGGTCACCGGACGCTTCGCAGCTCGCTGACTCCGTACTCAACGACGGGCTCGGTGGCCAGCACCACCCCGACCGCACCCGGGCCCAGGTGCACCCCGAGCACCGGACCGAGATCGGTGACGACCGCCGGACCGCAACCCGGCAGCGCACCGGCCAGTGTCGCAGCCACCTCGGCGGCCCCGGCGGGATTGTCGACGTGATGTACCGCCAATGCCGCGCGCTGCTCCCCCACGACGGCGAGGACGTGTTCGACCATCGCCACGGTCGCCTTCGAGGTGGTGCGCACCCGCTGCGCGAGCACCAGCTTGCCGTCGTCGATCCGCAGCAGCGGTTTGAGCGCCAAGGCGGTCCCCAGCCAGGATGCGGCAGCGCCGATACGGCCACTGCGGCGCAGATTCTCCAAGCGCTGCACTACCAGGAATGCATGCACCCGTGACACCGTGGCTTCCGCTTGCGCGGCAACGGTACTGAGATCCCCACCCTCGCGAGCGGCTCGCGCGGCTGCGAGCGCCACGAAGCCGGTGCCCATTCCCGCCGACTTGGAGTCGACCACCCGCACCGCGCCGTCGAACTCGCGCGCCGCATGCTGCGCGGCCCCAAGTGTGCTCGACAGCTCGTTGGAGATATGCACGGCCACGACACCGTCGCCATCAGAGTCCGATAGCGCTTCGCGGTACACCGCGGCCAACTCGGTCGGGCTGGCGCCGGCCGTGGTGACCTGTCGCTGATACAGATCGGCCGGCGCCTCGTCGACGCCGTCGCGAAGATCGTTGCCGTCCACGAGGATATGCAGCGGCACGACCTGGATTCCCCACTCGGCGATCATGTCTTCAGGCAGCCGGGCCGAGGAGTCGGTCACCACGATCACCGGCACCCGCTACTCCCCGCCTTCGTCGTGCCTCACACCGGCTTCGGCAAGGGCCGTGAGCATTAACTCGGCGACCGCCTCATGCGCTTCGAAGTTCCAGTGAATCCCATCCGGATTGCCGCGGCCACCCAGGACGTGCGGTTCAACGGCTTCTTTGAGATCGACCAACGGTATGCGGTGACGGTCTGCCCATGCCGTGATCGCCCCCACAGTTCCCGACCGGCCGCGGTGCGAATATCCGTAGGTCTCGGCGATATGGACCGAGGGTAGGGATGCCACGATCGGGATGCCGGGGCGATTGAAGTCGATTGCGCCACGGGTCATTTCGAGGTATTCGACACTCAGGCGCGGCGGAAGTGCCGGCCGTGAGACCGGTGACAAGCGCGGTTGCAGCCAGCCGTAGGAGTCGCGCACCCACCGCCGCAACCACGGCGGGCGCACATAGCGGATCGACTCACGCAGCGCTGTCGGCAGCGGTGAGGGTAGCGAATCCATGCCGCTGGTGGCGAAGATCACCGCGCCCGCCCTCGGCAGCGCCGCCCAGGAACGTGGATCCTGAGTCGCCGCCCACCACACGTCTCGGCAGGTCCATCCGATTCGGCCGATGAGTTCCAGATTCCAACCAAGCTGGGCGGCAACAATATTGGGCCAGATGCGGGGATCGTCGGCAGGCAGGCCGCCCTGCGGACCGTAGTAGGACAGCGAATCAGCGAAAACCAGCAGGGCCTTACTAGGCGGGACAGCCTCAGAGGACATCGTTGGCAACCTGAGCGGATGCGTTCCACACGTCCAATCGCCAGCGAAGGTCGACGAATGCGGCGTCAGCGGCACCGTGTGCGGACAACTGCGCCCAACTGGCGTTGCCCATCCCGCCGAACACCGGCCAGTTCTCGACCGGTACCTGAAGGAGTGCGGCGGTCAGCGCGGCGATCAAGCCACCGTGTGCCACCAACACCACCGGCCGGTCCGCGTCGTCGCCACCCCAGTCAGGTTCACCGGCCACCAACTCCTCGACCAGTGGCACGCTGCGATCGGCGACGTCGACGCGGCTCTCCCCGCCATGCGGCGCCCACGTCGCGTCATCGCGCCAGGCGTACCGCGCCCCGGGTGAGCCGGCGTCAACCTGTTCGTGGGTCAGGCCCTGCCAGTCTCCGAGGTGAGTCTCCCGGAGCCGGGAGTCCTTGCGGATCGGCAGCTCACAGCACTGGCCGAGGGTCGCGGCGGTGTCGAATGCGCGCCGCAGGTCGGAGGAGACGATGAGCAACGGCTGTCGTGTGGCAAGCACCTCGGCGGCGGCCAGGGCCTGGGCCCTGCCGAGGTCGGTCAGATCGGTATCCAACTGGCCCTGCATCCTGCTGCCGGCGTTGAACTCAGTCTGTCCGTGCCGCAGCATCACCAGCCGCCGCACCCTCACGTCGGCCCACCGTCTGATGGCGCCTCGTTGAGATTGACCTCGACCACGGGACAATCCCGCCAGAGCCGGTCAAGCGCGTAGAAGTTGCGTTCGTCGATGTGCTGGATGTGCACGACGATATCGATGAAATCCAGCAGCACCCAGCGGCCTTCCCGTGCCCCCTCACGGCGGGCCGCTTTGTATCCGGCCAATCGCATCTGCTCCTCGACCTCGTCGACGATCGCATTGGCCTGCCGCTCGTTGGAAGCCGACGCGATGACGAAACAGTCGGTGATCACCAGCTGTCCTGATACGTCGATGACGACGACATCTTGGGCAAGTTTGTCGGCGGCGGCCTGTGCCGCCACGGTGGCCATCAGGATCGCTTCGGCCGTGGCGGTCATTGATTCATCCGGTAGAGACCCCGTTTGTTGACGTACTGCACGACGCCGTCGGGCACCAGGTACCAGATCGGTCGGGCGTTGGCCGCACGCGACCGACACTCGCTGGACGAGATTGCCAGCGCAGGCACCTCGACGAGGGTGAGGGCGTCGGCGGGCAATTGATCAATGGCGGCAGCGATGTGCTGGCCGTTGAGTTCATAGCCGGGGCGACTCACGCCGATGAACTTCGCCAGCCCGAACAGCTCCTCCCAGTTCTGCCAGGACAGGATCGAGGCAAGCGCATCGGCTCCGGTGATGAAGTAGAGCTCGCTATCGGGGTTCAGGGCACGCAGATCCTCCAGCGTGTCATTGGTGTAGGTGGGTCCGGCGCGGTCGATATCGACGCGGCTGACCGAGAACCGCGGATTGGACGCGGTCGCGATGACCGTCATCAGGTAGCGGTCCTCGGCGGCCGTGACGTGGCGGCGGGCCTTCTGCCAGGGTCGGCCGGTCGGCACGAACACCACCTCATCAAGGCCAAACAGATCCGCGACCTCGCTGGCGGCAACCAAGTGGCCGTTGTGGATGGGATCGAATGTCCCGCCCATTACGCCAAGCCTGCGCCGGGATTGCACAAAGAGCCAGCTTACGGGAGCCCACGTTCGACCTCGGCAGTCGGGAGACACCGATTGTGCGAATGGCTATCGTGTGGCAGGTGTTCGAGCAAGACCACCCATGACGCGCATCCTGGCCATCGACCAAGGCACTTCGGCGACGAAGGCGGTCATCGTCGACGACGGCGGACGGGTGTGTTCGATCGCCGAGGTCGAGCTGCGGCCGACTTATCTGCCCGGTGGAGGCGTCGAGCAGGACCCGCGTGCTCTGCTCGATTCCGTCATCACCGCGGGCCGTCGTGCTTTGGCCGAGGCCGGGTTGGCGGTTGACGCGGTTGCGTTGGCCAATCAGGGCGAGACGGTGCTGGCCTGGGACCGTGCCACCGGGGAGCCGCTCTCGCAGGCGATCGTCTGGCAGGACCGGCGTGCGGAATCGATCTGCTCGGAACTGTCGACGGCGGCCGAGTGCATCAGAGCTCACACCGGGCTGGTACTCGACCCGTATTTCTCCGCACCGAAGATGGCGTGGATACGGCGCAACCTGACCGGTGCCGGCGTGGTCACCACCACCGACACCTGGTTGGTGAACCGGCTATGCGGCGCGTTCGTCACCGACGCATCGACGGCTAGCCGATCACTGCTCACCGATCTGGATACTTCGCAGTGGAATGACGAATTGCTCAGCCTGTTCGGCCTCGCCGGTGAGGCGCTGCCCGGAATCGTCGGCTGCGACGAGATCATCGGCAGCACAGATGTTTTCGGACCCCGGCTTCCAGTGGCCGGGTTGATCGTCGATCAGCAGGCGGCGCTGCTGGCCGAGAGTTGCCTGGAACCCGGCTTGGCAAAATGCACGTACGGCACGGGTGCATTCCTGGTGGCGCAACTCGGTGGCGACCCGGCGCGCTCGAACTCGGGGCTGACCACCTCGGTGGCCTGGCGCCTGCGAGGGCTTACGTCGTACTGCATCGACGGCCAGGTCTATACCGCCGCTGCCGCCGTGCGCTGGGCCACCGACCTGGGTCTGGTGGAATCGGCGGAACACCTCGATGTCACTGCGGCCCTCTCCAGTGACGGCGCGCTGTGCGTGCCCGCACTGGCCGGACTCGCCGCCCCGTGGTGGGATTCCGGCGCCACCGCCACCTTCACCGGCATGACCCTGTCCACCGGCCGGGGGCAGCTGGTGCGCGCTCTGCTGGAGGGCATCGCCGCGCAGGTGACCGGACTCACCGAGTTGATCGGCGCCGATCTCGGGCAACCGCTGACGCGACTGAGGGTGGACGGCGGGCTGACCCGCTCTCGCGTTCTCATGCAGGCCCAGGCCGATCTCGCTCAGATGCCCATCGATACCTACCCGTCGCCGCATGCCACCGCGCTCGGTGCGGCGGCGTGCGCCCGACTGGCCCTCGATCCGACGATCGACCCCGCGCAGGCAGTCGGCGAATGGGTGCCGCAGCACACCTACGAGCCACGGTGGTCGGCCGATCAGGCGGCAGAGTTCATCACGCGATGGAAACGTGCCGCGCACACGGCGCTCTCGGACCGGGAGACCACAACACCATGACTGTCAGCGACGTCATCGTCATCGGTGGCGGAATCGTGGGGTCTGCGATCGCCCGCCAGCTGGCCGGCGCTGACCTGTCGGTGCTGCTGCTCGAGGCACGCGACGATATCGGCGATGGAACCAGCAAGGCCAATACGTCGCTGCTACACACCGGCTTTGATGCCACGCCGGGAACCCTCGAGTCCCGGCTGGTGGCTCGTGGGTATCACCTGCTGGGCGAGTACGCGCAGCAGACCGGAATTCCGGTGGAACGTACCGGAGCGTTACTGGTCGCCTGGACCGACGACGAGCGCGACCTCCTGCCCAGGCTGAAAGAGAAGGCCGAACGCAACTCCTACCACGCCTGCGAGATCGTCGGAGCAGACGAGATCTACCGACGCGTTCCCCACCTCGGGCCCGGGGCGCTGGCCGGACTGACCGTCCCAGGCGAGGCGATCATCTGCACCTGGACCACCAATCTGGCACTGGCCATCGACGCCGTGGGGCGGGGTGCCCAACTCCGCCGGTCCACTCAAGTGCTCAGCGCCACCGTCGGCGCCGATCACACGACGCTGTCCACCACGCGCGGCGAGGTGAGCGGCCGCTGGATCATCAACGCCGCGGGACTCGGAGCCGACCATCTCGACGCCGCATTCGGGTACCGGCGCTTCACCGTCACTCCGCGCCGCGGAGAGCTTCTGGTGTTCGACAAGCTGGCCCGCCCACTGGTGCCCTGCATCGTGCTGGCCGTGCCGTCGGCCGTCGGCAAGGGCGTCCTGATCAGTCCCACCATCTACGGCAACGTCATGGTCGGTCCGACATCAGAGGATCTGGGTGACCGCACCGCCACCGGCACCTCGGAAGCCGGATTCGACTTCCTTCTCGCCAAGGGCCGGGCACTGATGCCGACACTGTTCGACGATGAGATCACTGCGAGCTACGCCGGGCTGCGCGCCGCTATCGATCGCAGTGATTATTTGATCGAGTTGGATGGCGACCAACGCTACGTTCTCGTCGGTGGAATCCGTTCGACCGGGTTGACGGCAGGGATGGCGATCGGCGAGCACGTCGCGGGCCTGCTCGCCGAAGCCGGCCTCGCTACCAGGAGCCGCTCGGAACTTCCACCACCGCCGCAGATGCCCAACCTCGGCGAGGTCGGGGGGCGGCCCTACCAGGACAGCTCACGTATCGCCGCGGACCCCGAATACGGCCGCGTCGTCTGCTTCTGCGAACGGGTCACCGCCGGTGAGATCCGCGATGCTTTCCAAACCCTCATTCCCCCAGTCGATTTCGACGGACTGCGCCGACGCACCAGGGCGCTGAATGGTCGCTGCCAGGGGTTCTACTGCAGCGCCGCAATTGCGTGCGAACTCGAGTCCCGCACGTGACGGGTGTTCGTCAGGTGGCCGTCGCGATTGTCGGCGGCGGTCCGGCCGGGCTCACTGCGGCGGCGACTCTCGCGCCCGTGGTGGATGGCGAGGTACTGGTCATTGAACGAGAAACGCACACCGGTGGGATTCCCTGCTACAGCGACCATCTCGGCTACGGCATCGGCGATCTGCGACGTTTCATGTCCGGGCCGGCGTACGCGCAACGATTGTCCGATCGGGCCCGAGACGCCGGTGCGGTGCTGACCACCGAGGCCATGGTGACCGAGTGGGCCGGCCCACACCGCCTGGCGGTCACCTCGCCGGCAGGTCGCCAGATCGTGGAAGCCGATGCCGTTGTTCTGGCTACCGGCGCACGGGAACGGCCCCGCGCGGCCCGACTGATCCCCGGTGACCGACCGGACGGGGTCTACACCACCGGGGCACTCCAGCAGATGGTGCATCGCCACCACCGTCCGGTCGGCACCCGGGCATTGATCGTCGGTGCAGAACTCGTCAGCTGGTCGGCGGTGCTCACATTGCGCGAGGCCGGTTGCACGCCCGTGGCCATGACCACCGTCTATCCCCACTCCGAGGCCTATGCCGCATTCCGGATCCCCGGGAAACTTCTGATTCGCGGACCGGTGCTGGGCCGAACCCGGCTGGTGAGCATCACCGGCAAGGATCGCGTCGAGGCGGCGGTGGTCGAGAACCTCGACACCGGGCGACGGATCACGATCGACTGTGACACCGTCGTCTTCACCGGCGATTGGATTCCCGATCATGAACTCGCCCGCTCCGGTGAGCTGGCGATGGATCCGGCAACCCGGGGCCCGGTCGTCGATACCGGCCTGCGCACCAGCCGGCCGGGCGTGTTCGCGGTGGGTAACCTGCTGCATCCGGTGGACACCGCCGCCGGCGCGGCATTGGACGGTCGGCGCGTGGGTGCGGCCGTTCAGTCATGGCTGCAGGAGCGTCGGCATAACACCGCCGGCGTCAGGCTGCGGACCGATGCTCCGCTGCGCTGGGTGACCCCGCAACTCATACCCGCCGACGATCACCCCCGGGAAGATCTGCGGTTCTGGGTCGATGCGTACGTGCGGATGCCGAAACTCCTTGCGGTCCAGGACAACCGCGTCATCGGCTCGACCCGCACCCTATGGCCGGCCGCACCCGGGCGTATCTACCGCGCGCCGTGGACGCTGGTATCCGGCGCCGACCCCACCGGTGGCGAGGTCACCATCTCACTGCGCTAGGCGGGCCCGGTCAGACTGGAAGAAGCTGATCGATCACGGCAGCAAGCTGCTTGGCGGAGCGGCACTCGTGCATGGTGATGATGTCTTCGTAGCGCGGCACCGCCGAATCGCCACTGCCCCAGAGGTGTCTGGGCTCGGGGTTGAGCCAGTGCGCGTGGCGGCTCGCGGTGACCATGTGTGCCAGGACATCGACAGCCGGGCTTCGGTAGTTGGTGCGGCCATCGCCGAGGATGAGCAGAGAGCTTCGCGGCGACAGCACGTTGTGGAAGTTCTCGGTGAAGGAGACAAACGCGTTGCCATAGTCGGAATGCCCATCGCGGGTATACACGCCGGCTTCACGGGTGATGCGCTGAATGGCGACGGCCAGATCCGCATCCGGCCCGAATAGGTGAGTCACCTCATCGGTGGTGTCGATGAAAGCAAAAACCCGAACACGTGAAAACTGCTGGCGCAGCGCATCCACGAGCAGCAGGGTGAAATGGCTGAAACCCGCCACCGATCCCGACACATCGCACAGCACGACAAGTTCTGGGCGGGCCGGGCGCGGCTTGCGCAGCACCAGATCAATCGGCACTCCACCGGTCGACATCGACTTGCGCAGTGTTTTACGCAGGTCGATCGCCCCGGCCCGGGACCGGCGCCGCCGCGCCGCCAGTCGGGTGGCTAGCATGCGGGCCAACGGCGCCACCACCCGTCGCATTTGACGCAACTGGTCACCGGAGGCACGCAGAAACTCAACGTTTTCGGCCAACTG
>Ga0164295_10000927_pt1 | contig 24363 bp, 20 predicted proteins | sample GEODES006metaG_FD_111798 | JGI IMG/M metagenome (GOLD analysis project Ga0164295, IMG submission 111798) | Oligotrophic lake water microbial communities from Sparkling Lake, Wisconsin, USA - GEODES006 metaG | ecosystem: Environmental > Aquatic > Freshwater > Lake | place: USA: Sparkling Lake... | reverse complement strand
GCTCCACCCGAGACCTATTTTAAAGACGACTACTTTGTGCAGCGTTGGGGGCAGAACTGGGGGATTCCACTCTACCGCTGGGATGTGATGGAGGCTGATGGGTTCGGTTGGTGGCAGCGCCGAGTGCAGAAGCTGACCGAAGTTTTTGACATTTTCCGCATCGACCATGTGCTAGGCTTTTACCGCATCTACAGCTTTCCCTGGCGGCCACAGCGGAATGGTGAATTCCTTCATCTCAGCGACGACGAAGCCCGTGCTCTCACCGGTGGGCGCTTGCCGCATTTCATGGAGAACGACGACGACACGCCCGAGCATAAGGCCGCCAACTGTGCCGCAGGTGACAAATACCTGCGTATGATCGTGGCGGCCGCCTCTCCATATGAAGTCGTGGCCGAGGATCTAGGCACAGTGCCGGACTACGTGCGTCCGCATCTGCTCGGACTGGGTGTGCCAGGCTTCAAAGTCAGTCACTGGGAGGAGGATGGTCATGGCCACGTTCAGCAGGGAAGGGATTATGATAACTGTGCCTTCACCACTTATGCCACGCACGATCATGAGCCGATGAAGACCCACTGGGAGCATCGCCGTCGCGACAGCCAGAGTCACGATGAAAGTGACCGCTATCTCGGCAATAAAGAGCTACGCTTTCTCTCCGAATTTGCTGGGCTACCTGTGCAGGAAGGCCATTGGCCAGCCTATGATGATCATGTCCGTCATGCGTTGATCGAGGCGCTTCTCGCCAGCAATGCGCGCTACGCCGCTTTCATGTTACCGGACCTCTTTGCGTTGGAAGATCGATTCAATGTCCCAGGGATCGCCAGCGGACAGAACTGGAGTGCTCGGATGCCTATTACGGTAAAGCAAATGCGACAGGAGGGATTCTGGAAACAGGAGTCTGCCTGGCTTGCTGAGTCGGTAAAGCACACCGGACGATCATTAGATTCTTGAGGCTCAGAGGTTTGTATCATTGGCCAAGAACTGATGGGCATTCCTACCTGATCCGCCTTCATTGCACTTGCCGCCCTACCCGAATGTGGTGCATGATGACCATCCTGTGAAATTCCTCCTGAACCTTCTACTCATGACCGCACTCAGCGCTTTGGCGGGTGCTGCCTGGGTAGCGCACCGCCCAAGGGCGCTGCCAACGGTCATTGTCAAAGATCATGGAAAGGCGGTGGATATGACGGATGAAATCAAGCAGGCCGTAATCAAAGGCAGTGCGGAGATCGAGATCAGCGAGACTGAGATCAATCGCCATCTGGAAAAGGTGCTGACCGCACGGATGGCTGCCAGTCTTGAGAAATCCGTGCGTTTTGAAAAACTCCACTTCGATCTCGATCCAGGCATTGCTCACGCAACCTTAGTCTGGGACATCGCTGGGCAGCGCCAGACCGCGACCGTGGATCTGGCTATCACTCATTTGGATAAAGTCTTTCGGGTCGATGTGATCGGCGGAGCTTATGGGCACCTGCAAGTGCCTCGCGGTTTCATGCGGCCACTCAGGCCTGCCTTGATCAGCCTTAGCACGGTACTGAAAGAAGAAGTTCAGGCGCTTTTTCAAATGAACCAAGTGCGTATTGCCGAAGGTAAATTATTACTCGATCCCCGCTTCCCCTAGGGCGCTCTTTCATGTCTGCCATGTTCCGTCAATCCGTCATTCTTTTCTGCTTCATCATTGGTCTTTCCTGGGTTCAGGCTCAGCAGCCTGTGCCCGTTGATTCCATCTCTCGGGAGGCCGCCGCTAAGATTGAAGCTCCTCTCTTACCTTCCACGCCGCCGACGGTGCCCGCCGCGCCAGCCAGTGCCAAGCCAGCTTTGCCCGTGGCACCGCCCATGCCGGGGCAGCTCAACGCCATAGCTCAACCTGCGCAGCCCGCTGCGGCATCTGCACCCAGCCGCATCCCCGACCTGCCAGCCCCTGAAGTGTTCACGGTGCCGACGACGCCCCTCACCAAGAACAAGGTCATCTCCTCCACCAGCAGCAGTGGACAATTCATCGTCCATGGCAATGACCTCTCCCTGCGCAGTGCCTTTTCCTCTCGCTGCGAAGAAATCAGTGCTGAGCTCAATCAAATGCTGCGTGACAAACACGCCTGGGTCTCTCCCATCGTCGTGCTTTTGAATTCGGGCGACGCTGCTATAAAAGACGGGAAAGCCACCAGCATGGCCGTTTCCCAGATCACGCATGGCGGATTTCATCTGCAAGTGACCATCAACTTGCGCCCTGATTTACGGCCTACCGATGTGCGGGCCGAGATCATCCGCGCATTATTGGCCGAGCGTATTTTGAAGGATCAAAAAGAGCTCAAGAGCCAACGCACCCTGCTTCTACCAGACTGGCTCTTCACAGGCATCGTCGAGGCGCTGGATTATCGCAAGCAAGCCCGCCCTAGCACCCTCTTTGCCGTCATCTTTAAGTCCGGGAAAATCTTTGGTATCGAAGAGATCATCGAAGCCTCTCCCGTGGACATGGACGCCCTGTCTAAGACCATCTACAAGACCTCCTGCTGCGCCCTCGTCCTTGCATTGCTGGATCAACCTGAAGGTGGCGTCCGCCTGAATCGTTTCCTAGCCTCTCTTTCCGCCGACACACGCCCAGAGCGCGAACTTTTAAATCAGGCCTTTCCTGGCTTTACCAGTTCACCTGCCAGCCTGAATAAATGGTGGGCCCTACAGCTGGCCAACCTTTCAAGCCCCGGCGTTTCAGAACCGCTCACTATCACCGATACACTGGCGGCTCTGAATGAAGCGCTCACCATTCGTTATCAGGCCAAAGTCAGTGACATTCCCAAACCGCGTCCCGTTTCAGCCCCCATCATCGCACCGCCAGAAATAGAGGCCGTGATGCTGCAAGCTCCACCTGCCACTAAAGATCGACCCGCAGCGAAAACAGAGATCGCTTCAGCAGACGCCAAGCCCTCCGAAAAAGAGAAGAAAGAAAGACGCTCATTCTTCAGCCGATTAAATCCCTTTTCGTCCGGAAAATCCAAGGATGAAGACGTCATCGCCGCTGCCATCGAGGAAGCGGCTAAAGAAGAGGCTCAGTCACGCAAGACCGCTGAGCAGGGGGACGCTCCAGAGCCATCGCCAGACGCAGAGGAAGGTAACGAGGCAGAAAAAGATGAAGCTCGTGTTGCTAGGCAGCAGCTCACTCAAAAAGGTCCCAAGCCCTTGTTTGAACGTTGGTTTGGCCGCGATACGCAGCCCCAAAAAGAAGAGGCTGAAATCAAAACTCCCAAAACGGAAACAAGCCCACCAGCGCCTAAACTAGCGCCAGCCCCCACAGGAGAAGACGAGATCAAACCGATCAAAAAACCGTCTCTGTTCAACCCGCTGAATTGGTTCCGAGATAGCCAACCTAAACCCGAAAAGTCCGAAGACGTCAGTTCGCCTGAAAAGCCAGCACCGATCCAGCCTAGCGACCCTAAAAAAGAAGATGGCGTTCCTAAAACCAGCCTGCTCATGGACTGGCAGATGCTGAATACGCCACTGGTTGCTGCCGTTTATCAGGAAGCCGCCGTCGAAGAATCCACTCAAGAAAAAAAGCGTTTCTTTGGACTCTTTGGGAGCCAGAAAAAGGCCGAAGAAAAACCGGAAGCAGCCGCCCCCGGCAAGCCAGAACCCAAGGCCAAGCGCACCCCCATCCGCATTCAACCCCTCTTTGGAAAGAGCGATTCTAAAACCGAAGAACCCGCCAAAGAGCCTGAAGACAAGGCCAAAGTCGAAGCCCTCTCAGCCAAGCCCACGAAGCCACAAACAGAGCCTGAAGAAGCCGCGCCCGAGCCAGTCAAAGAAATGCCGGTTGAACTTGCTGTGGAAAAGCCTTCAGCGCCACTTGCCCAGAAAAGCCAATCCGAAACCCAAACGGAAACTCAAGAGCCCATGGCCGCCGCAGCCATCGCCATCGACGATTATGCCGCCATCCTGAAGCGCCCGGATCGGAAAGAGATTCTGCAATACAACCTCATCGCCCTCAGTGCTCTTCAGCATCGCTGCGCCATTCTCTTTCGTCCCATCGTCGCCGACTACACAGCCCTATTGAATGAGCTGCGCGACGGCAAAGCCAAAGACGTCGAAGCTCGGCTGAAAAAACTGCGTAGCCGTACCCAAATCGCCGTCGATCAGAGCAAGTCCGTCCGAGACCTGCTAGACACCCACGAAGCCAATAGCACCCCCGCCATGTCAGGCCTCTTTGACGAATACCTCCGCCTGCCCGAGACCCTCAAAAAAGAACTGCCCGAACGTAAAGACCCCATCTCTATCTACCTCGACGCCCTCGACCGCGAGTTCGCTAAGCCGTAAGGTCAGAGGTTCCTGGTTCTTTGTTCCTCGTGCTTGGTTCTGCCGTTCTTCTTATCATTTGAATGAAGCCCTCTGATAAAACACTTCCCTGGGCGTTTTAGAGGACGCACCGTGCACACATGTCTCTCCAGCCGAAGCCACTCTTCTTGTCAGGCGGGCGCAGGACCCTCTGCGCGATGGCCGTTGCCTCCACCTACGGCCTGAACTCCGAGACCATTCGCATTCAGATTCCCCAGCAGGGCTAGGAGGAAAGGCCCTGGCTGAAAAGCTTCAGGACATCGTCGGTGACGGCAGTTTGCGCAAGACGGTCGGAACTCTGCATACTCTGCTGGGCAGTTAAAGGCGCGCCACCGGACGACATCCCGAATGCTCTGCGGAATGGGGAGGCCCTCGCCCCCGAGGAGCGCTGGTGGCTTTACACCGTGACCGTGGCCACCACCGGGCAGGCTCTGCAGAAAGGCCTTGGTTGGCGCAAGGCCCTCCGAGCCGCTATCGCCGATCATCCCTTTGTCAAAGGCAAAGGTCGCTCCCCCAGGGCCCGCCGCGAGTTGCTCGGGCACTCACAACCCTCATTCAGCCTGTAAGTTGACAGCTAGCTGGTTAGCTGGTTAGCTGGCTGCATGAAAACTACACTCGATCTTCCCAGCGACCTCGTTCGGCAGCTCAAACTCCGCGCCGTCCATGAAGGCCGGAAAATCAAAGACCTCGTGGCCACTTTCATCGCCGATGGACTGGCTGCCAAGACTGCCGCCACCAAGCCAGAGAAGGGCAACATTGCTCTTCCTTTATTCCCTTCCATCCCCGGCGCGCCAGCCTGCCAGATGACGATTGAAGAAATCCTCGCGGCAGAGCAGGCCATTCTTACCCAGCAAGATCTTGAATATTACACCTAGCCTCTTTGATTCCAGTGTCTGGCTGGCCCTTACTTTCGACAGGCATCCTCATCATGCGGCAGCCTGTCAGGCATTTATAGAGGCCAGTTCCGCTCAGCCAATCGCCTTCTGCCGGGCCACCCAGCAGTCTTACTTTCGGCTCGTCACCACGCCTGCCATCCAGACCCGCTACTACAGCCTTCCTATCTCCAACGATCAGGCTTGGACCCGCTGTCAGCAGCTCCTCGCCCTGCCTCAGGTGATCTACCTGGAGGAGCCCCCAGGCCTCATCGCCCACTGGCAGAAATACGCAGCCCTTCCTTCCGCCTCGCCGAAAGTCTGGATGGACGCGTACCTCGCCGCCTTCGCCTGCGCTCATGGCATCACCCTTGTCACTCTGGACAAGGACTTCAAGAACTTCCCCGGCCTCCGCCTCCGGCTTCTCGTTCAACCATCCTAATTCATCCCTTCTGGCCGTGCCGCCATCCTGGGCATGTTAATGCCTGCACTACTCGAACACGAGAATGAACACCCGCGCGAACAATAAAGGGTGCATTGCTGTGAGGAACGAGCCAGTAGAAAAGATGCCTAGCAGATCGTCGTTGAACCACTGCAAACGGCTGACTGGTTTTTGATTCGGGGAGACCGGGTTCAGGCTGCAACTGGCTGAGGAAAGACGGCTAAAAACTGTTCTTGGTTCTTGGTTGCTGACCTCTGAAGGCTGATCTCTGACGACTGGTTCTTTGGTCTTTGTTCTTGGTGGGATCATCGGACGCGGCTACCAACAAAGAACAAAGCACCAAGAACGAAGAACCTCTGACCTTCCTCCTTCGCTCGTTGAGCTTTCATCCTTCGCAATCTTGCTATGGAAAATGGAACAAAGGACACGTATCTCTGACGACTGGTTCTTTGTTCTTGGTTCTTCTTATCATTTGAATGAAGTCCTCTAATAAAACACTTCCCTCGGCGTTTAAGGGGGAGCACCGTGTACAAATGTCTCTCCAGCCGAATCCAGACGAAGCCACTCTCCTTGTCAGGCGGGCGCTGGATCAGCATGAGGGCAGCCTCATCGCCTATACAGCCGGGATTCTTAATGGGGACGTGGAGCGGGCGCGGGAGGTGGTGCAGGATGCGATGCTCAAGCTTTACCTCACCGATCCTGCCAAGGTGCGCGACAATCTCAAAGCCTGGCTGTTTACCGTCTGCCGTAACCGGGCGCTGGATGTTCTGCGGAAAGATCATCGGCTGGATCTCGGCAATGAGGATGCGCTCAATGCGGCCGTTTCCTTTGACCCGGATCCCTCTGAAAATGCCGTCTCTCACGAGCTCTACGAGCGTATCTGGGGTCTCGTGGAAAAATTACGGCCCAATCAACAAGAAGTCATCCGGCTCAAATTCACCCACGATTGTTCCTACCAGCAGATCGCTGACATCACGGGCCTCAGCGTGGGCAATGTCGGTTTTATCATGCATGTGGCCATCAAAAAACTGCGCGAGCTGCTGAATCGCGAGCTCGCCACCCACCCTTCCTCCTAAATTTTATGACCAGTCCTGCCAACGATACCTCTGAACTTACCGCTTATGCCCTGGGTGAACTTCAGGCTCATCAAGCCGGGGCCATTCACCAGCTACTCAGCGCCTGTCCTGCGGCAACGTCTGAACTGGAGCAGATCGAAGCCGTGACTGAGGCCCTGCGCCAGCGCGCCCCGATCCCGCAGGAGCGGTTGTTGCCCGAGCAGCGCCATGCGGTGCTGTATCCAGCGCAGATTCCCCGCCTTGTAGTGCCCATGAAACCGCGCCCGATGGTGAAGAAGACTGTCAACACTTGGTCGATCATGGGCATTCTGTTGAAAACCGCAGCGCTGATCACCGTCACCGGGGCTGCGTATCTAGCAGGCCGTCAGGTCAGCCTCATCAGCTCACAGATCGACGTAGTCGAAAGTCGGTCAGCCCCTGTCAAAAGCGCCCCCATCACTGCCGCGCCTGTCAAAGTTAAGCTTGATGGAGTGAAACCAGCGCCTGTGCCTGCCGTCACGATCGCAGCAGCGAAACCTGCGACTGTGATCGAAAAAGCGCCCGTCGTGGTTATGCCAATGCCGCAAAAATCGGTAGTCATGGTGGCTCAAGCAGCGCCTGCCAAGGCGGCGACGGAAATCATCCAATCAGCGCCTGCGCCGACGCCTGTGGTGCCAGTGGCCGTGACTCACCTCAATCGCAAGCTTGCCTTTATCAGCACGAATCAGCAGACAGCGGATCTTTTCTCCATCAAGCCTGCCGACATCCGGCCGCAACCCATCAAAGGCAAGGCTAACGAGCAGTTTGCATCCCCTCTGAAAGGCCCAGCGCCGAAGCTTGAGGGAAAAAGCCTAGCAGCAGGCATTTACATTCACTCATGGAAGGCTGAAACCTCCTCCTGCCCATGGAATCCAAGCACGCGGCTGCTGCGTGTGAGCATTCAACTGCCAGCGGATCAACCTGCCGCTACCAGCTCGACGAGCTATCCCCTGGATGTGAATTTTGATCGTCGCAATGTGCGGGAATTTCGCCGCCTGAGTGAGCGCCATTTACCCGCTGCCGAACTGCGCAGTGCAGGCAGCCAAGTCGTCTGGTATGAGTTCCAGCCAGCCACAACGGATCTGAATGCCGCAGGTAAACCTATTGCGACAATCACCCTGGATCAGGGACGCTTCACCACCCAGACGGTGGGACCCTTTGATGAATCTAAACTGAATGTCATGGACCGCGGGGCCACCTGGCAGGCCGCGCGGGAGGACTATCTCTTTGAATCCGCTGTCGTCGGACTCGGCATGCTGCTGAATGGCAATCATCAGTGCCCTGATCTCAATCATCAACTCATCCTGAATCTGGCAGAAAAGAGTCAAGGTACTGATAGTAGTGGCGAACGTGCACGTTTCATTCGGCAGCTGAATGAGGCTCGTCGAGCTGCTGGTTTGTGAGTGAATGGGACCGTCTTTTGGATTGGGTCTGATGTTCGACTCCGCTAGACTTTGCGGGTAGCATCAGATTCCCATTCATGAAACTCGCTCTAGCCTTCCTCCTCCCTATCACCGCCCTCGCTGCGGATCCCTTGTCTGATCCTGCGGAGGTCGTGGTTGCCATGAAAAAGGCCACCACCTTTTACACAAGCAAGCTGGCCTTTCATGGCGGCTACGCTTCCGCCTGGCCTAAGGATCTAAGCACCGCCAAGGTCGAAGGCCATGAGGGAAAGACGCTCATTTCCATTCAACCTCCTGGAACCACCACCGTCGGCATGGCTTGTCTGAAAGCTTTTCAAGCGACCGGTGACGTGCAGTTTCTCGAAGCTGCTCAAGGAGCGGCTCAAGCACTGATCGACTGCCAGCTAGCCAGCGGCGGCTGGGATAGCGACTTTGATTTTTCCGATGAGGGCAAGAAGAAATACCTGCTCCATTCCGACGCCACGGCTGGTGCAGCTAGTAAAGACAAAAAGCGTAATAGCAGCACTCTCGACGACAATAAAACCCAGTCAGCACTGCTCTTTCTGCTGGAACTGGCTTACCTGCCCGCGTCCAAAGCAAACAAAGCCCTACAAGACTGTCTCAAATTCGGATTAGAAAGCCTGCTTGCTGCCCAATACCCGAATGGTGGCTGGCCCCAGCAATTCGATGCGCCCGCGGATGCCTCCAAACCGATGCTCAAAGCTAGCTATCCCGCGACTTGGCCACGCACTTTTCCAAAAGAGAAATACAGCTCCTATTACACACTGAACGATGGCAACATCGAAAGGATCGTGCAGGTCTTGCTGCGTGCTCATGAGCTGATCAAAGACGAGCGATTCATGGCCTCAGCCAAAAAGACGGGCGATTTCCTGATCGCAGCCCAAATGCCCGAACCTCAGACAGGCTGGGCTCAGCAGTACAACTTTGAGATGCAGCCTGTCTGGGCGCGTAAGTTCGAGCCTCCTTGCGTCACTGGCGGGGAAACTCTCAGTGCCATGAAAACTCTGCACACACTCTACATTGTGACAGGCGATGAAAAGTTCCTCAAACCGCTGCCTGCGGCCTTTGCTTGGTATGAGCGGTCCCGCTTACCAGACGGCACTTATGCCCGCTTTTACGAGCTGCAAACCAACAAGCCACTCTACTTTGTCAAAGACACCTATGAACTGACCTACAGCGACTCCAACCTGCCCACCCACTATGGCTTTAAGCTTGAAGACACGGATAAAGACATCAACAAGCTGCGTGAACAGACCCAGCAATCCTGTGAAGAACTGCTCAGTAAGCGCGCCGATCCAACGACTGAAAAAAGCTGGACCAGCAGGGCCAAAGGAGTCGCCGGTAAAGTAAACTCGGCACTCAAAGCCCAATATCCCGAAGGCTACTGGCTCAAAGATGACGAGATCGACGCTGGCGAATTTACCAAGCACGTCAACGCCATGGCCTACTACGTCGAAGCCGCCAAGAAAGGTGGAGAGGTCTTTTCAAAGCTACGGCAATAATGGGCCTCTGTTTAGGCTCAGAGTTAATCATTGAGTAGCAGCCAATCACAGAGAAGCGCCGAGACTTTAAAAGGGCATTAAATCCGCCCAGTCAACAGTAGGACGACAAGGATGATCACGACGAGGCTCGCACCTCCACCCAGATAGTGGTTGCCGGAGGTAAAGCCATAACCACCGCCGCCAAGTAACAAAAGGATGAGTAGAATGAGAAAGATGTTCATAGGAATTGCAGGATGAGATTGGCTGTGATCGTAAGCGTGGGTTGTATCTCAAGGCTATGGGGTATCCACCCCCTTCTTCCTGCCACTAGTCCGTAATCAGGCGGCTCATCCAAAAACAAAAAACGGCATGGAGTGATCCACGCCGTTTATCGTTTAAATCTCAATCAAAGGTAGATTATTCCACACCCTTCCAGGCTCCGAAGCTGGCACCGGATTCGATCCATTTCTTGACCAGGGCTTGATCAGCAGCGCTGACACGATCGCCTTTACCTTCAGGTGGCATGGCCATTTCGTCGGAGTCAGGCAGAGACATGGTCTTGAGCAACCAGCTGGCGTCTGGCTTGCCTGCCACGACGTTTTCATCTGGATACTCTTTACCGCCATTGGTAATCATCACAGCACTGTCGAGACGGAGACCGCCTTTTGGCTTTTTGATCTTCCCATTGTCTTCATGCTCTTTCTCATGGCATTTCAAGCAGCTGGTTTTTAGGATGGGAAGGATCTGTTTTTCGAAATCAATGGCAGCGTCCTAAGCGGATACGTTGCTGATGGAAAAAGCAGCGACAATGGCGGCGAGGGTGATCTTGGTTTTCATTGGGTAGATGATTCAATGTTGTTCGCTGCGCGTGAATCGGTCAAGCGTGAGGAAGCTCCAATTCAAAAATCAGTCCATGAGGTTCTCGGTTGTTGACGGTGACCGTTCCGCCGCAAGTAGCCATGCAAGTTTTCACAATGGCTAGGCCCAGTCCCGTGCCGCCCGTCTGGCGGTCTCGGCTGCTATCCACTCGGTAAAAAGGATCAAACAAACGCGGCAGACTCTCCGCAGGCACGCCGGGCCCTTGATCCGCAATGCTCAAGACAACTCCGTCCCCTTTTCGTGTCGCTGTGATTTCGATGTCGCTGTCCGGAGCATGCAGGCGGGCGTTGCGGAGAATATTACTCACGGCGCGCCGTAGCAAATCTGGCACCGCTTTCACGGAAAGGTCTCTGGGCAGGGAAAGCCGCAGACAATGGGCGGGGATGGCTTCCATTCCAACAACCTCATCCACCAGTGTCAGTAGGAGAACATTTTCAGGTGCTTTGACAGCCTGTCCCAGAGACGATTTGGAAAAGGACAGCAGCTCATTCACCAGCAGCGAGATTTGGCGTAGTTCCTCTCGGACATCGGCCAGACGGATCGCATCACTATCCGTGAGTTTATCTTCTAGAATGCCCAAGCTCATCTCCATGCGGGCAATCGGGCTGCAAAGCTCATGCGCGATGTCGCCCAGAAAGCGTTTTTGACCACGCACGATGCCCTCAATCTGCACCGCCATTTGATTCACCGCATGAGAGAGGCGGCCTAATTCGTCACTGCGTGTTTCAGGCACTCGGACATTGAATTGGCCTTTGGCGATCTGTTCCATGCTCTGCATGTTGGCTCGGATACTGGCTGTGATATTGCTCACAAAGGGCAACCAGAGCAGGGCTGAAACGGCCATGGCACCAAACAGGCCGAGCAACCAAGGCCTGACATCAAAGAACAAACCGCCACCCGTGATACGATGGGTGACGATCATGAAAATAAGCGGACCCTCACGGCGATCCCATCCTGGCACTAAAGGCAGGCGAATACCCGTGTAATAAACTGGTGGCGTGCCCACTGGCAGCATGAACGTGGTTAACTTCTGCGGCATTACCGAATCAATGCTCGGTGGCTCATCCTGCCTGGGCGGAGGCTCAATTCCAGGCGGGAAATCTCCACCAAAGATCAACGCATCCAGTTCATCCCTTGGTGGGTGCGGGGGCCGATTATCGTTCGGATTCGAACCAGGCGGTGGTCGGCGATTAAGCTCTGGAAACAGATCACGCATCAGCGTTTGCATGGGTTCTGGCATCTCCACCTTCGTTCCCGCAACATGCCGTATCGGCACCGAGATGAGTGAAGCCTGAACCCCCTTTTTTTCGCTGAACTCTTTGAAAATTCGATCCCAATCCGCGCGCTTGGTCGTGATCAATACCGCATGAATTTCACGTCCGATCGCTTGCAGTCGATCTCCCACAATTCCGCCCAAGGCACCCTGCATGCCTTCACGGAATTGCCACTGCAAGACGATCCAAAACCCCGCCCCGAGAACAACGACGTTCACCAGCAGCCAAAAGAGAATGCGGGCGTAGAGATTAAAAAAGCGGCGTGGCATGGACGTGAATCTGCCACGCTACGTTAGTTTTTCTCGCGATGAAACGGAAACATGACGTCCGCTGACTCGGCTATTCCTGGAGAAACACAAAGACGCCCATTTTATTGCCGATGACCACGTCGAGCTTGCCGTCTTTGTTGACATCACCGGGAGTGACTTCGGTGCCGACACCACTGGCCTCGTCAATGAGGTGCGGGATGAACTCAGCGGTATTCTTTTCACCACGCTTGATTTCCCACCAGTAAAGCACTGGCGCAGCATTGGGCTCATCATCTTTCAGTGGACCGTGGGCCCAGCGGCGTTTGCCAGTGACGACATCCATGACACCATCACCATTCATGTCGGCGAGTTGCATGGCGTGAAGCTGGCTGAACTTGAGGCCTTGTTTGTTTTCCTCGGGTGTAGCCCCCATGAGCTTGTGGGCGATAAACGTGCCGTCCTTCTTTTGCTCATACCAACCGAAGCCGTAGCCGTGGGCATTGTATCCAGTGATCACGTCACTGAGCTTATCCCCATTGACATCATAGACCAAAATGAAGCTGCCTCCACGCTCTCCTTCAGGAGTAAATGGCCCGGGATGGAAAACCCAGTCACTGTCTTTGCTCATGTCTTTCGGTTGCTCGCGCCAGCCTTCTTTATCCAGGATATCGGCACGGCCATCGCTATTCACATCACCAAACCCGTAGCCATGGGTGTACTTGAAGTATTTTTTGTCATTCTCTGGCGACTTCGGTGAGATGGGACGGAACTTGGCCTTCCCAAAAGGATTCTTCCAATCAATCTCCGCATAGCCAAGCTGACCACCAGTGTGGCAGATGAGCTCAGGCTTATTGTCGCCATTCATATCGCCAAGCGTAGGGGACTCATTGTCCGTTACATCAAAGATGCTGTGCCGTTTCCAATCACCCGTCTTGTTTTGTGGATTCTCAAAGACCCAGGTTTCTTTTCCAGGCCAGGAGAAAACAAGGATATCGCTCCAACCGTCTGCGTTAAAATCATAGGTGTAGGTCAGAAAGTAGTCGCTGTAGCCTTTGCCTGGATCATAGGCTTTCTCAGCTGGAGGGGTGAACTGCACACGCTCTGTGAATTCAGGACCTTTCCAAATGTAGGGTCCAGCACAGATGTCGTTGTCACCATCATGATCGAAGTCGGCAAAGTGAGCGCCTTCAGCCACAAATTCATTCGTGAGCGTTTGCTTTTTGAAGGTAAGATCCGCTGCGCTGGCAGAAGCGATGACGAGAAGAGGAAGCAGGAAGAGTTTCATGGAGTTGGCAGAGAAAGAGGAACAGTCATCCAAGCTCTGATCTTGCACGATTCAAACAAGGTCTTTGGCAAACGCTGGCTGAGAATTCACCTTTTCCATGAAAGCCGGCTGCAAGTCGGCGGTCGTGTGCCACGTTCTTCTTCACCCATGATTCGCCGTTCACTCACTGTCCTGCTTTGCTCAAGCGCCCTCCTTTTGACTATTCCAACGTCCCAAGCTCACGAGGCTGGTAAACAAATGGCGGAAGTTGCCACGTTGTTGCTTTCAGTCCTGACGCCTGACCAAAAGGCCAAAGCCACCTTTGCCTTTGAAGACGAAGAGCGCGTGAACTGGCATTTCATTCCGCGTGAACGCAAAGGCTTGCCACTGAAGGAGATGACACCCCAGCAGGAACTTCTTTCCCATGCGCTCCTAAATACGGGTCTTGGATTCCGTGGCGCTGCTAAAGCAGCCACGATCATGTCTCTGGAAGAGGTGCTTTATCAAATCGAAGGCGCAGACGAAGCCAAACGCGCTGCGGTGCGCCTCAAGCGTGACCCAGAGCAATACTTCGTCAGCATCTTTGGCACACCTGACGCCAAAGGCACCTGGGGCTGGCGCATTGAGGGACATCATTTGTCCCTGAATTTCACCATTAAAGATGGCAATCTTCTGCGTGCCACCCCGACCTTCATGGGCACCAATCCTGGTGAAGTCCGCCAAGGCAACCTCTCTGGCCTTCGTGTTCTCGGTAAAGAAGAAGACTTGGGCCGCGAGTTGGTGAAGTCGCTCGATGAAGCTCAGTTTAAAACTGCCTTTGTCGAAACCGTCGCCCCAAAAGAAATGATCACCGCCGCCGAAAAGCGTGTGAATCCGCTGAAACCCGATGGTCTGTCTGAAGCTGAGCTGAAGCCTGAGCAAAAAGCCAAGCTTCACGAGATCATCCGTGAATACACCGATCGCCTGCGCCCTGAAATCGCTGCTGAAACTTGGGCTGATATTGAAAAGAATGGCCCGGTCTTCTTTGCCTGGGCTGGCAGTAAAGAACGCGGAGAACCGCACTACTACCGCATCCAAGGAAAGACATTCCTCATTGAGTATGACAATGTGCAAAACGAGGCCAATCATCCGCACAGTGTCTTCCGCAGTTTTGAAGGCGATTTCGGCCGCGACATCCTGGCAGAGCACGCCAAGGAAGCCCACGGAAAGTGAATCATGACGCGCGGCGTATAGGTCTCTATGCGCCGCTTTCTGTTCCTTTTCATTACCGTCACACAACTCTCCGCTGCAGATGCCCCGCTGGCCCAGTTCATGGCCGGTGCCGCGACGAGTAACATTACTCCTGAGCTCGGCGGAGAGGTAGTCGGAGGTTTCTCCCCCTATCCCTGCACACACATCCATGATGAGCTGCATGCTCGCTGTTTAGTGCTGGATGATGGTAAAACGAAGCTGGCGCTCGTGGTCTGTGATTTGCTCGGCCTGCACCGGAGTTTGTCAGTGCAGGCACGCGCTCTGATCGAATCAGAAACCGGCATTCCTGCCGCCAATGTGCTCATCTCTGGAACTCATACTCACTCGGCCGTCAATGCTCTGGGTGGTCCTACTCGTGGCTTTTTTTCAGACATTGAACTGACCACTTATCAGAAGTTTGTCGTTCGACGAATCGCCGATGGTGTGCGGCGCGCTTTGACCCTATTACGTCCAGCCGAGATCGCGTTTGGCAGTGTGGATGTTCCCGAGCACGTGCATATCCGCCGTTGGTTTCTCAAGGAAGGTGCCATGCCGCCGAATCCATTCGGTAAGATGGATCAGGTGAAAATGAATCCCGGCGCTGGTAATCCAGCGCTGCTAGAGCCAGCGGGCCAGCCCGATCCCACCGTCAGTTTCCTGGCCGTGCGCGAGCCTGGTGGTCGATTGATTTCCGTCTATTCCGCTTACTCCCTGCACTATGTCGGAGGCGTCAAAGGTGCTGATGTTTCGGCGGATTACTTCGGTATGTATTCAGAGGCCTTAAAGCGTCTGCAAACCAATAGCGCCAGCGACGATCCACCTTTTGTCGCCATGATGGCTAATGGCACCAGTGGAGACGCCAACAACATCAACTTCCGCACGCCACAGCCACGCAAACAGCCCTATGAACAAATGCGTTATGTCGCTGAAGATGTGGCTGCCAAAGTGAACGCCGCTCTCGCAAAGCTGACCTGGGAAACCTCCGCACCTCTGGCCGCAAGATATCGTGAACTCGATATCCAGTGGCGTAAGATTGATCCAGAACTCTTGAATTGGGCCAGAGAAACCGAATCCAAAGCCCCCCGCATTCCAGGCGGCAAAGCGGATCTTCCCTTAGCCTACGCAGGCCGCGTTCAGCGGCTTGCACAGGCCAGCTCAGAGACAAAATTCCCGATTCAGATTCTACGCATCGGTAGCATCTGCATCGGAACATCTCCCTGTGAGACCTTTGCCGAGACCGGCAAGGAGTTTCGGAAACGCAGCCCGTTCCCTCACTCCTTCATGGTTGAGCTAGCCAATGGCTACTACGGCTACATGCCCACACCGCGCCACTTTGAACTTGGTGGCTATGAAACCTGGCCCGGCACCAACTACCTCGAACCTCAAGCCTCCGTGAAAATGATGGACGCCCTGATGAAGATGGTCCAAGAAGTCAAAGAAGAGTGAGGGGCGCTATGCTAATGCCCAACAACCTGAGCCGTCCCGTCAAGGATCTCGACGCGGAAGGATGTGATGTCTTTGGCGTCTCTTGAAATCACCGCGCTGATGGGTGTGATGCCTGCAGGTAGATCGAGAGTTATCTCAGGAGTTGTTTCATGAAGGGCTTCACCACCGACGACCATCGTGATGGCCTTGGTAGAGCTGAGGCCTAGTTTGACTTTGCCTGGAGCGTCCATCTTGAGGCTGAATTGGGCGATTTTTGGGAACCAAGAGTACATCTTAATTTCAAGGAGTTCCGAGAGCGGCACTTCACCACTGACTTGGGAGAAGAAGATCTGCCACGGATAGGAGGTGTCTTTTTCATGCAGCGCGTGAAGGCCGACATGGCGGACATGATCGATCTGGTCTTTGGGCATGTCTCCCATGACTTTCCAAGTGCGGACAAAACGGTTTGGTTTGATCTTGTAATTGCCTTCGCGACCGAGCTCGGAAAGGAATCTCACGAGATCGATGAATTCGTCTTCACGGAGGCTGGCGGTGAGGCCGGGGGGCATCATGCTGGCTGGGCTCATTTGACGACTGGCGATCTGTGCTTTGGGGACTTTCTGCAACTGATTGGAAGGATCACGGATCACCACTTCGTCGGCACCTTCCTGCACGAGGCCACCGGCAAAGACTTTACCGTCTTTCATGCTGAGGATGATCATGTGATAGCCTTCTTTAATCTTCTTGCTAGGCTCTATCAGACTTTCGATCAGGTAGTCCACTGGTGCGCTGCCGCCGATGCTGACAAGGTTTGGTCCGAGAACACCGCCGGCGTCACCAATGGCGTGGCAGGACTGACAGAGCATCGCTTGGCGGCGGTAGATAGCTTCGCCACGTACAGGGTCTCCCTGAGATTTGACTTTATCGACCATCGCTGTCATCTGCTCAGGCGTCAGGGCTTGATTCATTTGCTTCACGGCGCCAGCCTTGCGCAGAGCTTCTTCTAGCGGACCTTTAATGCCGCGTGTTGAGACGAGTCGGATGGCATCTAAGGCCACAAACTCAGGAATCGTTTTGCCTGCCAGTTCTTTGGCCAAAATGGCGGGAAGTTGCTTGTTTTTCAAAAAGGCGGTCAAGATCGGTGCGGCTTCTTTGGCTGATTTGGCAGCCGCGAAAAATTCAACGGCTCGCTTAGCCGCGAGCTGAGGGCCAACGTCGGTTAAGCCCTGGACCGCGAGTCCACGTAGGCTGGCGTTTTCCTGGAAAAGCTTGTCAAAAAAGTCGCGCGACTTCACTCCTCCCAGGCGGGATAGACCCTGAACTGCGCCATCACGAATCGGTGGAATCGTGTCAGCTTTGGTTAAAAGAGCCATCAAGGTTTCACGTGTCGATTCGACTTTCCAAGCGCCAGCTAAAAGGGTCGCACGATGAAGAATCTCAGCTCTGGGGCTTTCTAGCCAGGCTTTGACGATGGCTTCAGCGCCCTCGGGCTTCACCGCACGGGTTGTGCCTGCTTTGACTAGCGCATCCATCAGGCCGACGACTTTATCGGACATCGCAGGGTCATTGACGAGATCGCACATTTCTCTGGCTTGGCCTGCATTGGCAGCATCGCCCGCCATCGCCATGACGGCGGCTGCGTCATCTGGAGCCAGCTTGCCTGCCTTGAGAGAGAGCAGCAATGGCACGAGCGCCTCACTACGGCCAGTGGCTTTCATAGCATAGACAAGGTGCTTCGGATTGTCATTGAGCTTGAGCTTGCCGCTAATCGCTAAGGGCAACCACATGTCGGCTTGTTCACGTGCGGTGAGTTCCATGAGGAAGTCGAGACTCTCGTCCATCGGCTGATCCAGAACTTTAAGGGCTAATTCAAAAGGTTTTGGCTGCCGCATGTCTGCCAGCACTGCCAGTGACCACAGACGAACCTGAGCATTTTCGTCAGCAATGCCTTTGGCCAATAGCTCCATGGCATCTGGTAGTTCGCGCCAGCGATGTGTCAGGATCCGCATGGCTGCGGCACGAATGCGTGCATCGCTAGAAGCAAAAACGTCACGCCAAAGCTTGGCGGAAAATCTGTTCAGGCCTTCGCGAGCCCAGGCGGCCTCCAAGAGATGATGGTCATGATTGGCATCCGCTTTGTCCAATGTCTCTACCCAGGTTTTCAGCAGAGGTGCGACTTCATTGGCTCCACGAGAACGCAACTCTAGCTTGGCAAATTGACGGGTCCAGCTACGATCACTCTTCAACATCTCGAGTAACTCCGCTACAGGAGCACCGACAATCTTTGGCATCACACTGAGCGGACGTCCTTTGGCCGAGAGTCTCCAAATACGGCCATGTACCTGATCACGACGAGGATCGCGGAAATCGACCTCACCATGCTGGATGATCGGGTTGTACCAGTCAGCGATATAGAGCGCACCATCAGGTCCACTACGAATGTCGATCGGACGGAAGGCCCGATGATTGGAGGCCAGAACATCAGCCTCTTGTTTAGCGATGTAGCTGCTGCCACTAGGCGTGACTTTAAATCGATTGGTGCGATTGCCACGGAAGTCATTGGTCACCCATGACCCCTGCCAATCAGCTGGCCAATGCGGCTCATCAATGTATTCCAGACCGCACTGTTTTGGCTGGCCAGGACTGAGGCCACTGAGGACGCGCGCGGCATTCGGAGAAGTGAGGAAAACACTGCCAGGGAAGATGTAATTCAGGCCCTGACCACCAGCACCATCCGTGGCAAAGGATTGACCCCAGCGATCAAACTCATAGCCCCAGGGATTGACAAGTCCCTTGCTCAGAATCTCGAGACGCTTCGTCTCTGAGCGGAATTCCCAAATGCCGCCGCCCATGAGCCTTCGCACGCCATAGGGAGTCTCGATGTGACTATGGATGTAGATGGATTGATTGAAGGAGATCATGCCTTCAGGTGTATGACGAAGGGTATGCACCAAGTGATGCGTGTCCTCCGTGCCAAAACCACTGAGAATAACGGTGCGCTCGTCGGCTTTCAGGTCGCCATTGGTATCCTTCAGGAAAATCAGCTCAGTTGAGTTGGCCACATAGGCCCCGCCATCCGCAGGAATCACTGCTGTGGGGATGTGCAGCCCTTCGGCAAAGACGGTGGATTTATCTGCCTTACCGTCATGATCGGTATCTTCCAGCACCAGCACCTGATCCTTGGTACCATCTCCGGGTTTGATCTGCGGATAGGTCGTGCTGCTTACGACCCACAAGCGGCCCTGTGCGTCCCAGTTCATCTGAACGGGTTTAGCAATCATCGGTTCCTGTGCCCAAAGTGTGACCTCGGTGCCCTCTGGAACCACAAAACCAGCCTTTTGCACCTCAGGATTCGGGTCAGGTAAATCCGCCGTGGATTTCGGTTGGGAGCCAAGCGCGAGCGTTGCAGGAATCGTGAATAAAAGGAAAAAACGTGCGATCATGAATGGAATCCCATGATACGACGGGGAATCCCCCATCTAGCAAGTCTATTTCCTGCTCAAAAAACAATTCATAACACTCCCAGTCTGCGCAGTCGTCTGTAGAGCGGTTGTCAAATGATTTAGCGGATCGCTGCAGCCTGAATTTCCGCACCCAAACCATTGATGGAACTTAGTGCAGAAGCCGGGGATGGTCGCATTTTGGGCGCGTGTAAGCCTTCGTTGGCGACACTTTGAGTGAGTTCTTTCAGGGCCTCTGTGAAGGCGGCTACTGCGAGGGCTTCCTCGGAACGATCATACTTCAGGCCATTCAAAAGAGCCACATGCTCATAGCGATCCATCCACTCCAGAGAGCGGGCACAATAGCGTTCGAGGACGAGTTTTAACAAGGCCTCTGCGGCACGGTCCTGAGATTCACGCAGCACATGATAGGACAAACAGCGGGCGACATCTGCTGCGGCAGCGACGAGGCCCGGCTCTAGGGTGCCTGCTTCTAACTGGCGATGCCGATGCTCGTAATGAAAACCGAGATCAACCTGGCACATTTCATTCACGGCGAGATGTCGATGCACCTCACAAAGCATGGCCACTTCTAGGCCCCAGGCGGAGGGTATGTTAAAGCTGGCGAGAGTGTGGCAGTCACCTGAAAACTCACCGGACAAAGGATAGCGAAAGCTTTCCAAATGCTGCAAAAGAGGAGTGGCACCGAGGACTTCCTGAAAGGCCTGAATGAGGGGAAAAATAAGCAGGCGTGTGACTCGGCCATACAGGCGATCCGCGACACGGCTGTAGTAACCTTTGGCAAAGCGGTAGCCGAGTCTGGGATGAGCTATGGGATAGCCTAGTTTAGCCAGTAGGCTAGGGCTGTAGTTCATGATGTCCGTGTCATGACTGATGATGATGCCATCATGACCAGCGGCTTTGAGATAAGCGATCCCCATCCAAATATTCGCACCTTTGCCACCTTGGCTGCCAGCCTCAGCAAAGTGCTGATTCACGGATTGCAGGGCAGGGCCGTCATTCCAGAGTAGGGTCATTTTTTTATCACCAAGCCAGGCGCGGCAGACGGCATTGGCCTGAATCATTTGTGACTCGTTCATGCCATTCATGCTGAGAACGACCTCAGAAATGTAGGGCACTTTGGCCACCTGATTGAGGATGGCAGGCAACGCAGGGCGTCCGACTTCCTGCTCTAGGGCAGGCAAGAGCAGTGCGATGGGGCGCTTCTCGGCCAGTTGAGTGAGTTCTGCCTCGCGAGCACTGCTGTCTGGCGCGGAGAGGTGATGAAGGGTCGGTAAACGTGCGTGCTGATAAAAATCGGCCATTCGGGAGAGGTCGGGAGAAAAACGGTCGGTGGTGGGCGCGTTAAATTTGCGATGCCGCGTCCTTTGGCAAGACCTCATCTTTGGATTCTTGCAGGCTAGATAAATCGGAAGTGATGGGGTCATCTCCACCATCATACTCGATTTCGATGTGCTGCCGTACACGACGGGAGACCCAGGGACGGACGAGTCCATAGGTGAGATAACTGACAAAGAGCACCGAGGGCATCCACTGCCAATTCTGCACGGAGAAAGCGACGATGATGATGGAAATCACGACCCAGGCTGGGGAGCGGCGGGTGCGCCAGTTGATCGACTTGAAGCTGGGATACTCCAGATCACTCATCATGAGGTAGGAAAGCATGACCATGAGTGCTGCCAGCCCATATTTCCAGGGACCAATCTCTTTATTGCCTTCTTCTAACCAGAGCATCAGCAGAGTCAGGGAGGCGATCACGCCCGCAGCTGCAGGGATTGGGCAACCGCGAAAATGCTTGCTGCCGGTGCCGTCGCTGGCCGCTGAAATGCAGTTGAACCGGGCCAAACGCATGGCCCCGCAAACGAGATAGACTGAGGCGATGAGCCAGCCGAGTCCAGCCGGTTTTTCGATGTCCTTCAAAACAATGTCATGCACCAACAAGGCCGGGGCGACGCCGAAGCTGACGATGTCAGCAATGCTGTCTAGCTCACGGCCGAAGGGCGATTCCTGGCCTCCCATGCGGGCGACTCGGCCATCCAGCACATCAAAGAGGCAGGCTGCCAGAATGGCAATGATGGCCCAATAGTAATGCTCAGTGATTTCTCCCTCACGACCTTTGAAAATCTGAAGAATAGCGACAAATCCGGCCAGGATATTTCCTGCCGTCATCATCGTGGGGAGCACATAGATGCGTGGTTCGCGTTCAAGCATGACGCGCAATTCTAGCGTGTTCGAGCACATTGCACAGACGAACTTTAGAGTTTCGCCAATTCTTTGATGAGCTATGGATTGCCCATGCCTGCCACAGAACTCCCTCCATTGACTCCAGAAACGACGCTCGGTGAAGTGCTGCGCTACTACCCTGGTGCCCAGCGCGCCCTTTTCGCTCGCTACCATATCGGCGGCTGCAGCAGCTGCGCTTTTAGCCCAACAGAGACTTTAGCCCAGGTCTGCTCACGCAATGAAAACATTCCAGTGGCGGAAATGATCCAACACATCCACGACAGCCATTCTCAGGACGATCAGCTTCAAATCAGTCCGCGCGAGTTTGCAGAACTCATGAAAACGGAGTCCAAATTAAAAATCCTGGATGCCCGCACCCGAGAAGAACACGAAGCCGTGAAAATTCCAGGCGCGCAATTCATGGATCAGGAATTGGTGCAACAGGCCTTTTTAAACTGGGATAAAAACACGCCTATCGTCCTCTATGATCACACCGGAAGCCGCGCGCTGGATGCCGTGGCCTACTACATCGGCCATGGCTTTACCCATGCCCGCTGCCTGACGGGCGGAATCGATGCCTACAGCCAGCAGATTGACCCGAAGCTGCCGCGCTATCACATTGAAATTGAAGCTTAAATTAACTCTCATCTGCGCCCTCACTCATGTCTCGCATCCATGACATCCCCGAAGAAGATCGTCCACGCGAGCGCCTCCTGCGCCTAGGCGCGGGGGCCTTGTCAGACGCCGAATTGCTGGCGATCTTTATCAACACGGGGATGAAAGGAGAAAATGCGATTCAAGTCGCGCAGCGGCTTCTCAAAGAGCAGGGTTCCCTGCGGAATCTGTCCAAAATCGAAGCCTCTGCTCTCGTGGACATGCGTGGATTGGGGCCCGCTAAAGCTGCCCATCTGGCCGCCGCGTTTGAGTTAGGCCGCCGCGCCGAGCAACAAGACGCTCGGGAAATGCCCATTAACACTCCTGAATTGGCTTACAAGTTCATCGGAGCAGAACTCCAGGCTCTCACTCATGAGACGGTGCGCATCCTCTTGCTGAATACTCGGCTCTGTCTCATGCGCCACGAAGAGCTCTTTCGTGGAACGCTTAACGAAACCACCGCGCACCCGCGCGAGGTGATCCAAAAAGCACTGCTCCACAAGGCTTATGCCTTTGTGCTGGTCCATAATCACCCCAGCGGCGACCCTGATCCCAGCGATGCCGACCGCCGTCTGACTCGTCGCATTAAAGACGCTGCTGACCTCTTTAACATCGTCTTTCTCGATCATTTGATCATCGGCACGCCAGCCGAGGGACGCAGCCAGCCCTATTTCAGCTTTCGAGAGTGCGCTTTACTCTGACCTCCTGACTCCTTGCAAATCGGTCGCTTTCCCCCATCTTGGCGGCCCTTTATGCCCGAACTCGAAAAGACCTACACCCCGGCCGACGTGGAATCACGCTGGTATCAGCGCTGGCTGGATGACAAATGCTTTGTGGCCGATCCCGCTCGTGTCAGCGAGACGCGCCCGGCTTACTCCATCGTCATCCCGCCACCGAACGTCACGGGCGTTCTGCACATGGGCCATGTGCTGAATAATACCATTCAGGACATCCTTTGCCGCCGTGCACGCATGGCAGGGAAGGAAGTGCTCTGGTTGCCAGGCACCGATCACGCAGGTCTGGCCACGCAAAATGTGGTGGAAAAGACGCTGAAAAAACAAGGTGTCATCAAACACCGAGACGATCTGGGTCGTGAAAAACTGATCGAAAAGATCTGGGAATGGAAAGACAAACAGGGCGACATCATCATCGATCAGCTCAAAAAGCTTGGCTCCTCCTGTGACTGGAGCCGCCAGCGCTTTACCTTTGATGAGGACTACAACCGCTGCGTCATGCGTGTGTTTGTGGACCTCTACAAAAAAGGTCTCATTTACCGTGGCAAACGCATGGTGAACTGGTGTCCCTCCTCCCTCACGGCATTGAGTGATGAGGAAGTCATCATGAAGCAGCAGAAAGGCTTCATGTATCATTTTAAAGTGGAAGTTGTCGAGGCACCTGGCACTTGGCTCACCATTGCGACGACGCGTCCTGAGACGATCCCTGGCGATACCGCCGTGGCCGTGAATCCGAAAGATCCGCGCTATGCCGATCTCGTCGGTAAACACATTCGCCGTCCGTTGCCTTTGGAGAATCAGGCATCGATTCGCATCGTGGCGGATGACCATGTTGATTTCGAATTTGGTACAGGTGTCTTGAAAGTGACGCCCGCTCACGACAAGGCTGACTTTGAAATAGGCCAACGACATGGTCTAGAGGTCATCGACGTGTTACATCCGAACGGTGTGTTGAATGAGCTTGCCGGCGAAGACCTCGCTGGTTTGGACCGCTTTGAAGGCCGAAAGAAAGCTGTCGAGCTGCTTACCGAAATGGGTGCGATGATCAAAGAGGAGCCGCATCAAAACAACGTCGGCTACTCGGAACGTGCCGACGTGCCTATCGAGCCTCGTTTGAGCGAGCAATGGTTCCTCAAATATCCGAGTGTGAAAGAAAGTCAGGAAGTCGTGGCAAACGGAACCATGCAGTTCCACCCCGACCGCTGGGCCAAAGTGTATGATCACTGGATGGGTGGCCTGCAAGACTGGTGCATCAGCCGCCAAGTCTGGTGGGGACACCGTGTGCCGGTGTGGTATCGCGGCGAAGAAACCTACTGCGGCATGGAAGCCCCAGCTGAT
>Ga0164295_10000926_pt1 | contig 24370 bp, 16 predicted proteins | sample GEODES006metaG_FD_111798 | JGI IMG/M metagenome (GOLD analysis project Ga0164295, IMG submission 111798) | Oligotrophic lake water microbial communities from Sparkling Lake, Wisconsin, USA - GEODES006 metaG | ecosystem: Environmental > Aquatic > Freshwater > Lake | place: USA: Sparkling Lake... | reverse complement strand
GGCTCCGCGCCGGTCAGCTTGACGAACCGTGTGGGCGCCGGCATCGGCTTCCCTGCTGGATCAAGGCCGTAGTTGTAGCCTGTGATCGTACTCAAGAGCCCCACGCTGTCGACGTCATACACCGCAGTGGCGTCGGGATATGGCCCCATCTTCGGGGGGTCACCCGTGATCACCACGAGGTTGTGTAAGCCGAGGACGTGTGCGCCGAGCAGGTGCGCCTGGAGTCCCAAGAAGTTGCGATCTCGACAGCACACGTGGAGCAAGGGCTCAAGGCCCGTCGCGCGCGCCACCTCCACGGCCATCGCGAGGTTGCCCATCCGCAAGCTGGCACGCGGCCCGTCCGCGATGTTGATCGTTGTGACACCGGCGGCCTTGAGCGCCCGTGCCGCTTCGATGCGCTTCGTCAGGTCGAAGCCCATCGGTGGATTGAGTTCCACGCTCGTGACAAACTCTCCCGCCGCCAGTCGGGCGCCGAAGTCAGACCGCATGGCCAAGGCGGGCTCTGAGCGGGGCTGAACCTCGCCCTCGACGACCTCTACGCGGCGCCCCTGCGCTGCGAGGGAAGCGTCCGCAGCGAACATGCGCGTCGCGCCCGCCATGCGCCGAATGTGCTCGGGTGAGGTGCCGCAGCAGCCGCCGATCACCCGGACGCCGGCCTTCAGCAATCGGCGCGCAAACACCCCAAAGTATTCAGGATTCGCGACGTAGATTGCGCGCCCCTCGATGACCTCGGGGCGGCCTGCGTTGGCTTGGGCCAAGACGGGTACGCCGACCGCGACCATCGGCGTAGTGACCTGAAACAGCAGGTCCGGCCCGCCGCCACAGTTCGCGCCAACCACATCCGCGCCCGCCTCGACCAATCGGCGCGCGACCTGCTCGGGCAGGAGCCCGCCGCTCATCGTTGCGTCGGGCTGAAATGTCGCGAGCGCGACAATGGGCTTGTCCGTGAGCCCGCGTGCGAGGCGCACAGCGAGCTCCAGCTCCGGCATCAAGTAAAAGGTCTCCAGACAGAGGACGTCGACCCCTGCACGTACGAGGGCTTCCATCTGCTCGACGAGCGCGGCTTCGACCTCTCCCCCCCGCGCACCCACGACGTCTTCAAGCCGAAGTCCCGAAGGTCCAATACTCCCGGCCACGAAGGCGCGGCCTCCGGCAGCGTCCGACGCGAGCCTCGCGCCCGCTGCATTCAGCTCGACGACCTTGTCTTCGAGGCCATGTCGGGCGAGGCGAATGCGGTTCGCCCCGAACGTGTTCGTTGTGAGCACCCGCGCGCCCGCCTGCAGGTACTCGCTGTGAATCTGCTTCACCAGCTCAGGCTGCGCGACGTTGACCGCCTCGAAGCAGTTTGTCAGGAAGACACCTCGCTCGTAGAGCAAGCTGCCCATCGCGCCGTCGAAGAGCAGGCCGCCGCGCCGCGCGAGCTCAAGAAAACTCTGGCTCATCCTTGTCCCACTTCAGTCCAGCAGCCGCCAAAGTGCATACCCCGCGCAGGCGGCGCCCACCACCGCCACGACCCCAGAGGCCGTCTGCAGTGTCTCGGCGCGCTCGTAGGCGGCCCGTGTATCCCCAACCGCATCCGCCCACGCCGCCTGCGTCGTCGCCCTGCGCTGTCGCGCCAAAGCATCGGCGCCGGAATCAGCCGCGACGTGCGCGCCCCAAAGCAACCCTCCACCAACCGCCAACGCCCCGACCCCTCCCCAACCGAAGCCGAGCGTGGTCGCGTCTGGGCCGGTCGCGGCCGGCACATCCACAGCGGCACGTGCGACCCACACGAGCTCAATCTCTCGGCTTTCTCCTGCGGCGAGCACGACCTCCCGCTCCGCGATCTCGCCCGCGCTGGAGCGCGCTCGGACGTGGTACGTCCCGGGGCTGAGGTCCGTCCATGTGTCACCGCAGGGGCGGACGGATTTCGGGAGCTCTGCGAGCGCTACCCGCGCCTCGCCTTGAGCCACGCAGCGCACCTGAAGCCGAGCGAGCTGACCCTGTTGATGGAGTGCTTCGATGCGCTGTCGAGCGCGGCTCGCATGCTCCTCGGGCACGTGCGCGAGGTCGATGGCGCGGTAAGCCACAAGCGCATCGGCGGGCTTCGCCAACGCATCCAGGCAGAGGGCGATGTTGAACCGTGCGTTCGCTGTCTCGACCGCAAACGCCGGGTCCGGTCCGAGCAGCGCGTCGACGCGGCGGAACGCAGTCAGCGCCGCGGCGTAGTCCTTGCGGCGATAAGCCTCCGCCCCCTGAGTTGCGATATCTCGGAGCATCGGCGCGAGCGCCTTGCGATCGGCCTTGGCAGCGCCTTGAGCGCTCGATGGCGCAGGCTGCGCGACCACCGCGAGCGCAATCGGCAGGGCGAGGACGATTCGGACGAAGGTCCCTGTCATGGCGGCACGTCCATGGGAAGTATCGGCACGAGCACCTCGTTCGGCTTGGGGGGGCTTGGCCTCGGCGCGACGTTGCGGGCTGCCGGTGGGCGCGCTCGAACGGGCCTCGGTGACTCGGAGACCTCGACCGCGGCGCTCGGCAAGGGCGCTTGAGCGGCCTCGCTGACAGGAACGGCAGGGGCATCCGTGACAGGCGTAGAGGCCGCGGCTGGAGATTCGGGGTCGTCGCGCGACTCACCGGGCGTCGACTCCGGTTTCGGCTCAGCGTTGCCGTCCTCCTGAGACGCACTTGGCCACATCAGCCACGCCCCGAGGATGGCCGCGGCCCCTCCCAGCCACAGCGCGGGGCGCGCACGCTTCTGACGCGGCCGGGCCCAGTCGGGCAAGTCGTCCGTCTCGGCTGCCTCGTTGATGCTCGAGGCGCTTGCGAGCGCGTCCGACATGCCGCCCACGAGGAGGTCTTCGGCCCATTGCTGGTCCGAGACCGAGGCCTCGCTCACGGCGGCATCCACCTTGAGCTGCGGCGCGGTCCGCGAGGGGCTCCACTGACCCTTCAGCGCCCCCTTCATCTCTCCAGCGTCGGCGAAACGGTCCTCGCTGCGCTTCCGCAGGGCGACGCTGACTGCGTGTCGGACGGCGTCGGGCACGTCGAGCGTCACAGGGAGTGGAGGGGCAGGGTCACGCAGGTGGCCCGCGACGACCTCGGCCGATGTCCCGACGAAGGGCGCCTCGCCCGCGAGCATGCGATAGAGCAGGACGCCCACCGCGTACACATCCGTCGGCGGCCCGATTTCGCCCGCCGAGAGTTGCTCCGGCGCCATGTACGTCGGCGTCCCGATCGTCGCGCCGGGCCGGGTGCGCTCCTCGTCGCCGTTGGGGACGTCTGTGTGTCGCACCGACTTGACGATCCCGAAGTCGATCAGCGTGCACTCGACCTGCGTGGCGCCCTCGACCTCTGAGAGGGAGACGAGCACGTTCTGGGGCTTCACGTCCCGATGAACAAAGCCGAGCTCGTGGGCTGCGCCGAGGGCAGCGAGGACTTGGTCGGCGATGGAGAGCGCAAGCGTGGTCTCAAGGCGCCCTCGCTGCCGAAGGAGTTGCCCGAGCGGCACACCCGGAGCGAGGTCCATGACGATGTAGTGGAGGTCTTCGGTCTCTATGGTGCCCACGCCGCGAACACGCACGATCCGCGGATGGTTGAGTCTCGAGAGGACACGCGCCTCCCGCCTGAGTCTCATCAGCAGGGTGCGGGCTGTTGCGCTCCGGCGCGGGTCGATATGGGCTGCCTTGACCGCGACCGCGTCGCCGGATTGACGGTCGACCGCGCGGTAGACCGCGCCCATGCCGCCGGCACCGAGTACGCCAACGAGCGCGTAGCGTTCACCTTCGCCGAGGGTGCGCCCCAAGAGTTTGTCGCGACCGTGCCGCTCGACGACGTCCGCGGGCACCCAAGCGCGCCCGTCCGCAGGGCATACGTCCCCGGCCTTGGCGTCGGCGGGCGCCGACGCGCGACACAGCGGACACACAACGCCTGAGACCTCTGCGCTCACTCATCCTCGGGTTCAGAGGCGCAGACTCTAGCAGGCATCGGCCCAGCGTGCGCCCCGATTCTCTTGACGACGTGATGAGAATCCCGCAAGTCGGGACCCTCCTATGCAAGTCTACACGGCCACCCGCCTCGGATGCTTACTCGCGGTCAGCGGCTTCGCAGCCTGCATCGAGACGCCTCAGTCGCTCGTCGAAGAACCCGCGTTTGACCTGGGCGCGTCTCCTGCGGACTCGGGGCCACGGGGGGGCGCGACCGCCGACGCCGCTCTGACAGACGCTGGCCGGGCTGACGTGGTCACGGTGGACGCTCAGTTGCAAGACGCTGTGCCGCCCGCCGACGCGGCGCCCCCGCCCGACGCGGCGCCCCCGCCCGACGCTGGCCCGCCCCCTGACGCCGCACCCATCCCCGACGCCGCGCTCGCTCCGTGCGAGCGTCCGGGCGCGGTGCTCACGGATAGCGACGGCGACGGCGTGCGCGTGTGCGCTGGGGACTGCGACGACGCAGAGCCTGAAGTGGGCCCCCTGATGGACGAGCGCTGCAACAGCCGAGACGATGACTGTGACGGCACGACGGATGAAGCAACGCCGATGGGCGAAGCGCCGCTCTGCGCGGGTGCGCCTCACGCCGTCGGCGTGTGCCAGCAAGGCGAGTGCGTGCTGCGCTGCGACTGTGGACGCGCAGATGCCGATGGTCTTGTGGCGAATGGCTGCGAGCGAGGCTGTGACCTGCGCTGCATCAGCGGTGCGACGCCGGCGCAGTGGCGGCCGGTCAATGATGCACTCGGGCCTGTTGCAGCGCCCCCGATGCGGATCTCCGACATCTTCAGCGTCGACTTTGCGAACGCCCAGTTCGCGGTGCTCGAAGGCGACCAAAGCCGAGTTTGGGCTATCGACCGCATGGATGCGTCGGCAGCGCTCTTCAACGAACGCGGGTCGGGTCTCCAACCGCGCGGCTTGATAGACAGAGCGGGCACACTGCTCATTGCTTCGCTTCGGACGAACGCCGGGCGTGTGCGCGCTCAGATATCCGCCAATGATGGTCGTGACGAGGTGTCTGAGCAGGCGTCGGGGCCCCCAGCCCTGACGTTGCGGGCTGACCCTGAGCTGCTCTATGTCGCGGGCAGCGGCATCCTCAAGCGTGTCTCCGGTGAGGACTTGAGCCGTGGCGACATCGGCGCGGCCGTCCACCTCGGTAACGGCTGGCGGCCGAGCGAGATTGTGGCGCTGAACCACCTCGGGACCCTCCATGTCGTGGGCGCCGAGGCAACGGGACTGCTGCGTCACGCGATCGTGACCGGACCCGTTGGCTCGCCCACGGTGAACACGTTCGAGGCGAGCACTCCCGTTGCGGACTTGGGCGACCGGCCGGTGCTCTGCGACGGGGCGCAGGCAACCAGCGCGGGCTTGACGACGGCGGACGGCGACGGCCAGCAGTTCGTCTATGCGTGCGTCGACGCCATGACTTCTCAGGTCGTCATCAACGCGGGCGGTCTCGCCAATGGTGAGATCGTCTTCCATGGGTGGCGTGTCGTCCCCGGGCTCGACGACCCCGAGAGCGTGTGGGCCCTGCTGACAGCCAGCGGGCCGCAGCTCATCGCCCGCGTAGACGGGGCGCAGACCGGAGTCTTCTTCGACGAAGCTCTCGAGGAGACGGCCCGGGTGTCGTTGCCTGAAATGGCCTTGATTCGCCCCTCACGCGATCCCGACGGGGTCCTCCGGCTCGGCTGGGCGAACGCCGGCCTCATGGATTGGACACCGGGCGAGGCCTGCCCGCTCTGAGGGAATCCGAGGCGCACCGCCGCGACTCTCCGCTTGCAAACCCCGCGCGGCTCCGTAGAGTGCGCGCGATTTCGCTCCGTCGGAGGCCTCGCGTGCGACAGACGTTTTCCGCTGCCGCGTCGCTGCTGCTCGCGGCGACCACCTTGGGCCTCTGGGCCTGCGAGACTCGAGAGGGCGCACCGCCGCCCCCGAGCGACCAGCCGGTCCAGCTGACGTTCCTGCATACGTCGGACTGGCACTCCCGACTGCTCCCCTACGATATGACGCTGTCGGCGACCGATGCTCGCCTGGTTCAGAACTACGCCCCCGACTCCCCGCTCCTCGACTCCGCGGGGCAACAGGTCCAGATCGGCGGGTTGACCCGAATGGCCACGCTGATCAAGCGAGAGCGGCGGCGTAACCCCGCGACGGTCTGGGTCGACAGTGGCGACTGCTTTCAAGGCGCGCCGATTTTCAACGCCTTCAGCGGCGAGGTCGAGACGCGCGCGCTCTCGATGCTGGGCGCCGACGCCGTCGTGATCGGGAACCACGAGTTCGACAAGGGCCTCGACAACCTGGCGCGCCAGTTCGGTCAGTGGGCGACCTTCCCCGTGCTCGCTGCGAACTACGTCTGGGACCGCGACGTCAAGGGCGCCGAGGAGATGGCGCGCATCACGCGGCCCTACACCATCGTGAACGCCGGTGGCCTCAAGATTGGCATCATCGGGATGGCGAACCTCTCTTCGCTCAACAGCGCGGGCGAAGGCAATAACAGCTTAGGCTTCACGCCCATCGACGAGGTCCAGATCGTTCAGTTTTACATCGACCAGCTCGCCGGCTCGGTCGACCTGATCGGCATCACCAGCCACCTCGGCCTGACCGGGAGTGAGACCGAGAACGAGCTCTGCGAGCTGCGTAACGGTGAGCGCGTCTGCACACCCCTTGGCCCGACCGACCGGCGCCTCGAGGACTATCAGGTGATCGAGCAGACGACAGGCCTCGATTTCTACTTTGGCGGGCACCTGCACGTCGTGCTCGACCCACCTCAGACGCGCTACGACCGCACTGGGCGACCCGTCGTCCTCACCCACTCCGGCGCGTTCATGAAATACCTCGGCCGGCTCGACGTCGTCGCGCGCGACTCCGGCGACCCCTACTACGGCTGGGAGGTCAGCAGCCACCGCTACGATCTGCTGCCCGTCGACGCGTCCGTGCCCGAGGACCCTGCGATGGTCCGGTTCTTGGAACCCTACATTCTTGAGCTCAACCGGCAGTTCGACCTGACCCGCATCGTCGCCTACGCGCCGCGCCTGATACCACGCTTCGGGCGTGAGAAGGCGAACTCTGAGTTGGGCAACATCGCCGCCGAGTCCATGGCCGACCGGCGCGGCGTGCAGGCTGACTTCGCGCTCACGAATACGCTCGGCATTCGCACAGACGTCATCCGTGGGCCGATCACCCAGGACCAGATGTTCAACGTATTCCCGTTCGACAACTTCGTGACGAAGATGTACCTGAACGGCCGCGACATCTGCGATCTGATGACCTTTGTCGCGCGACGCAGCGCAGGTCGTGGATGCCAGCCGCAGGCGCAGTTCTCCGACCGGATTCACCTCACGCTGAACTGCCTCGAAGCGACCCCCGAGTGCAGCTTCGCCAGTGACGTCGCGGTGCGTGACCAGCCCCGGTACGACGCCTGCCTGACCTCGGGCCGCAGCGCGTCGGAGTGCGACACGCTGTCTCGGACGCCGATTGACCCGTTCCGAGTCTACGAGGTCGCGGTCAATGACTACATCAGCCGCGGTGGCTCGGGCTTCCGCGTACTCAAGTTCAACAACGCCCGCATCCCGACGGACATCAGCATCCGCGAAGCGGTCAGCGACCGATTCCAGACGTATCCAACCTGTGAGGATGCGTGCCTGCAGGAGTGCGCGGGCCGCGATGATCCGGCGGGCTGCGTGGACAACATCAACGACCAGCTGAACCGAGGCTCGATCTCTCAAATCGACCGCGCCGACTGCGAATCGCTGCCCAACTGCTTCGAGGACGTCGCCACCTACCACGACCGATTTTGCGCAGGCCGCGCAGAGCTTGACCCACGGACCTTCTGCGACGCGGTCGACCGCGCGCGAGGCCCCGCGCCCATCGCGGCGCCGACCACCCGGGAAGCCGCCTGCGCCCTCCCTGAGCCGGAGCGCGCCACGTACGTGCTCGCGTCGGTCTACAACAGCGCCGTCACTTACTGCCGCACAGTGCGCGCTCAGGCCGCCCGACTTGAACCGGGCGCTTCACTCGCCGACGACTGCTTCATCGCAGGCCTTGTCCCCACACTCTCGGCCTCTGCATGTCTTACGACCGATCAGGGCTACGAAGTCGTCGCCGCCTCTTTGCGTGCGCTGGGGCTCCCCGCTCTGAGCGATCGCTGCGAGTGCCGAGTGAACGCGAGCGTGCGCGCCGACGCCGAGTGCCGTGAGCTCTCCTGCGTGGACGGACGCGCGGACGACCGCATGGAGGCCGTGCTGCACGACGACTTCGGCAGCGCGTGCGCCGCCTTCGGAGGTCAGCTCGACGCGACCGGACAGTGCAAGCTCCCCGAAGGCGCTGCGAGCGCCAGCGACCTGTGCGCCAGCCAAGCCTTCGCGACCGGCTGCGACCAAGAGGCGCTCACGATCGACCCCGACGAGGAGTCCAATTGATGCGGCGAACGACCGTTTACACCGCGCTCGCGCTCGTTGCCGGTGTCGCGTGCACGGAGATTCCGTACGAGGACACGCGGCTGCCCTTGCGCACCTTTGCTGTGCAGGTGTCTCCCGGCTCGCCCCTCGGCACCCGAGAGTCGCCCCTGCCGTTTCCAAGTGCCGAGCCCGCGCGCGTGGAACTCACGCTCGAAGCGCTCGATGAGCAGGGCGCTCTCCTCGCCGAATTCAACGGCGCAGCGCGCATCACCGTCGTTCCCGGCGAAGTCGACGCCACGCAGCGCCGCGTGCGCTTCGTCGATGGTCGCGCCACGACGACCGCTGAGTTTCGCTTCAGCTATGGCGAGACGCGTATCTGGGTCGAGGACTCGGGCGAGGATCTGGCCACCGACTGCGTCAACGGGCTTGACGACGACCTCGACGGGGTCTCGGACGCTGCCGACCCTGACTGCCAGCAGCCCGAAGGCCGCCTCGCATCGGCCCGCGCCACACTCGCAGTGGGGCTGTCACCGTCGATGTTCTTCGCGGAGCCGCGGATTCACGACGTCCAGTCGAGCCCGCGCTGCACGACGGACTCCCCGCTCGGGGGTCAGAATGTAACCATCGACCAAGGTCAAAGCGCACGTTTGGTCGTGACCGGCACGACCCAGTCGGGTCTCTACGTCACCGACCTCTCGGGGCCAGCCTCTGGCTATAACGCTGTGTTCTTGTTCACGTTTTCGAACCCCGGCGGGGTCAAGCCGGGCGATCGCCTTTGCAGCATCGCCGGCAACGTGGCGGAATTCATCGGCAACTCGCAGCTCAACTTCCCGAGCTTCGTCAATGGCGACCCGACGCGAGGGATCGCGGGCGAGGCGCAAGGCGTCGTGCCCTGTCGACCCAACGAGCCGGACCTCGCGGGCGCAGACGCAGTCCCTCCGCCCCACGTGCTCACGGCGTCGGACGTGACCGGCGAAAACGCCAGCCCACCCGCCGATTTCTATCGAGTGTGCGGGCCGGGAGACACCGTGATTCCGGGCTTAGACGACCCGACGGACTGCGCCGCTGCGCGCGCCGCTCTGCCCGCTGATGTGCGTCGTTCAAGCCCAATCGACTGCGCGCGCGACAACTTCGCGATGGAGCCGTGGGAGCACTCACTCGTCGCCTTCGAGAACGTCACCTTGAGCACTCGGTTCGAGGATTGCGACACAAACGGAGACGGCTTCATTGCCCGGGACCCGGGCAACGCCGAGGGTATCTGTGAAGAGGCCTGCACTGCCGACCCGCTCTGCACGGTCGACGTGTCCCTCGAGAAGTTCGGCCAGTTCGCTGCGGGCGTCGACTGTACGCCCGCGCCCGCAGCATCGCCCGACGCCGCCCCCACGAGCGGCTTCGTGTGCGCCGCCAAGATCTTCATCAGCACGCGGGACACGCTGGGCAAGTCTGGCTACGACATCCTGCAGCACAAGGGCGAGCGCCTCGCCCGCATCGTCGGTCATCTGCGACAGACGCAACCCGGCGCGGGCGTCGACACCATTTGGATTGTCGAGCCGCGCGCGATTGAAGACTTCGTGTCCGCCGTGGAGGCCCCGTGAAGCGCCTGAACCTTGTCTCTCTCTTTGTCTCCACGGCCAGCGCGGCGGCGCTGTGTGCGAACGCCTCGCGCGCGACCGCCAGTGACTTCGTCGACACGCGGGTCGTGTTCATCGCCGGTGACGACGACTTCATGCACTTCGCGGGTGAGACCCTGCCGACCTCGCAGAACGCCGATGTCGGAGACCGACCCGGCTACACGGAGTTCTTCGACGAGCTCGACAACAGCGAGAGCGGCCGAGAGAGCCGCACCACGCTCGTCCTGCACAAGAAGGCCGACGGCTACTGGCCGGGCGTGACGACTGAGGCTGCGGTCGTCCTCGAGCTCAACCACGCGCGGGTGCTCTCAAGCGACCCGCGCGCCCTGCAAGATGATGGCTCGTATCTCCGCGTCGAGGCGCATCGCACGACCGGCAAGTTCGGCGTTGTTCTCATGCCGTTCAGGTCGGACCGCCTTCGGCTCGGGCACACGTGGGACATCACCTGGGGCGGCGACCGCGCGTTTCCCTCGACTCAGCCCGTTCCCGGCTTCAGGCTCTCGTGGGACAGCGCGCTCTGGGGCGTCTACGCGGGTGGAAAGACCACGCGGATGCCGTACGCCACCGGCGACGATGACCCGCGCAATGGCCAGCTCGAGGCCTTCTGGGCAGGCTTCGGCGGGGCGAGGCTCGGTCGCGAGTCCTCGGGGCTGCGCCTCGACCTCGGCGGCGGCTACTTCGACAAGGGCACGAACCCGAACGGTGCCGTCCGCGGTGAGGCCGTGACATCGGGTGGGGCCTCGGCCCGCGTCGCGTACATCGACGGGCTGCCCTACGCGGAGACGAACGATACGCGCCTCTACACGGCAGACCCAACGCGCCCCTGGACATCCTGGGAAGGCGTGAAGGCGGACGCACGCGACTGGCGCGCCGCGGTCGAGGCGACGTGGGTCGGACAGGTCCTCGAAGACCCTGAGCGCGTCGGAGGCACCACAGTCGAGGCGGGGCTGGCGGGCGCCGCGAGCGGTGACGTGCGCCTCGGGTTCACGCAGCTCGGCGCGGTCGGCATCTACCGCGACCTGGGCTTCATCTACTTCAACGGTCCGGGGGTGGTGCGCCGTTATCAGGCGATGCCCGACGACCTTGAGACGACGCCCGAGGTCACGGCCGCGTTCACAGCGCGCCACCACCTGCCGTCGCTCCACCTGACGCCCTCTCTGCAGGTGGGCGTGACCCAGCCCGCGGCTGCGAGCAACCTCGTGCCGAGCGCAGGGATTCACGCGCCCGGCGCGCTGACGGGTCGACGAACGGTCGTCTACCGTCGCGCAGACATCTTCGATGACAACGGCCTCGTCGCACCGATGATTCTCCCCGCGGGCACCGACGTGCTGCCGACCTTTGGCGTGCGGCTCGCCACGGACTTGGAGCTCGCGCCTGGCTTCGCCGTGACAGCGCAGCTCACCGCGACACACGACCGGAACCAGACGCAGCTCGCGCAGGACCTCCTGCAGGTGAACGATGTGCGGACGTTCACGGACCCGCTGAGCCTCGGCGCCGCCCTTATGGCGCGCGCGGAGTTCTGATGCGCCGCGCCCTTACCCTCTGCGCCGCGGGCACTCTCGGGGCCCTCTTGCCGCAGGAAGCGCGTGCTGGCGACTTCATGGACACCACGCTCACGTTCGTCGCGGGTGACGACAACGTGTTCGCAGGCGCGGGCGAGACGACGCCGAGCAGCCCTCGGGCCGACCTGCGGCCTCGCACCGGGAACTCGCTCTTCTTCGAGAACTACAACACGCGCAATACAGGCGAGGAGACCCGCGGTGCGCTGGTGCTCTCGAAGGAGTTCGCCGGTCACTTGACACGCGTCGTGCCCGAAGCCTCGCTGGTGCTGCAGTGGGACGCCAACCGCACAGCGCGGGACATTGAGCAGTACGGCGCGACAGGGAACCGCAAGCCCTTGGGCGGCCTCAGGGACGATGGCAGCTTTCTCGCCGTTCACTTCGACGGCGAGAAGGACGCGACTCAGCCCGACGTAAAGCCGAGCCGTCTGAGCGTCGTGCTCTTTCCCTTTGACGCAGACCGATTGCGGCTCGGTTACTCGTGGGACCTCACGTGGGGCGGACGCGCAAGCTTTTTGCTCGCTCAGGCCGCGCCCGGTGGAATGGTGAGCTGGCGTGGGCCTTCGAGCTACGCCTTTATCGGCGGCAAGACCGCGCGGACACAACGCTTCACGCAGTCCGTATTCGACCCTCAGAAAGACGAGAACGAGGCGATATACGGCGCGCTCGCGGGCGGTGGTGTTCACCTGAGGCCCGAGCTGCTCATCGAGGCGGGCGTGGGCTTCTTCGAGCGCGGCACCATCCCGCTCGACCGCCTCGAACTTCAAGGGACGTGGATCAACCAATTCGGCGGCAGCGCTCAGGTCACTTGGCACGAGGGCATCGAGCCGCGCGTCCCGGTGGATACGAAGTTGCTCCGCAACACGGGGACTGGCGCGCTCAAGGCGCGCGACTGGAAGCCTCGGACCTTCGGGTGGCTCGTCTCTGCCGAAGCAACCGCAGCGAGCCAGCAGCTGGAGAACAGCGACGCGCTCGGCCGGCCCAAGCGCGAGGTCGCGTGGGCCGGCGATGTGAATGGGCTGATGCAGCTTGGTCGCTGGACGCTGAGCGTGGATGTCGTGCTGCGGAGCGTCGAGTTCCTGGTGATGGACACGCCCGGGGCGTCGCCCTACGCCACAGTTTCAAACGCGCTCAAGGCGTCTCCTGAAGTCTTCGCAGACGTGGGCGCCGACTATACGTTCCCCGAGCAGCGCTTCGTGCCAGGGTTGGCGCTCGGTGTGCAAAGCCCCGCCACCGCTCAGGTCAGTGTGCGGACGGCAGACGGCCGCACGGTGAGCGCCTACCAAGTGTTTCAAAAGACCAAAAACGTGCTCGGCGAGACGCAAGTGCTGAACTACACGCTCCCGGCTGGAGAGAGCGCCGCACCGGTGCTCGGCGCGAAGCTTTACCTGCGGCAGTACTTGTCCGACCTGATGCTCGTGATGGCGCAGGCGCAGCTGTCCTACGACAACAACCGCATCGCGAACGACCCGAGCTCGGGCGCGCGTAAGTTCGAGAACCCCATGGTGCTTGGCGTGAACCTGCTCGCGCAGGCCCGCTTCTAGCCCACTGCCAGGAGATCCCGTGACGGGCGTGACGACCCTGACCGCTGGTGGACGTGAGATCGCGCTCGCGCTGCATACAGTGCTCCGTGAGCAGGACCCGGCGCGTTGGCGCGGAGAGGCGGCTGCTCACACCCGCGAGCGTCTGTCCGCGCTCGCTGCGCGCACACACGCGCTCCTCGAAGCGACCCGCGCGGCGCGAGACGAGCGCCTCGCAGACCTGCGCGGTCGGCTGACTTCCATGCGGGCCTCGCTCGAGGTCGAAGCCGCCGATGTGCCCGATGAGCCGGCGGCCTGGGTCGCGCGACACCGCTCGCTCCAGCAGCACTACGAGGCCCTCGCCTCGAGCCTGCGCGCGCATCGCGTCCATGTCCCGAGTCTGCGACCCACAAACTACGCGCGGAACCTGTTTCACGTGGCGTGGGGCACCGCCGCGCTCGCCGTGGTCCAGTGGTTATTGCCCGCGGATGCGCTGATTTGGGTCTCCGGGAGCTTCGCGACCTACGCGTGGACGCTGGAGTTGCTGCGCCGCCGCTCGCCCGAGATGAACGCGCGGATCATGCGTCTGTACGGCAAGGTGGCGCACCCGCATGAGTGGCATCAAATCAACTCCGGGACGTGGTATGCGACCGCGCTCGTCGTGCTGTCGATGACCAACAACACGCTGTTGTGCCTCGTGCCTGTCGCGATCCTGACCTATGCCGACCCCGCGGCGGCGCTGGTCGGGCGTCGGTTCGGTCGTATCCGTCTCGTGCACGGGCGCTCGCTCGAGGGCACGCTCGCGTTCTTTGTCGTGGGGTGCATCGCTGCGTTCGTCGCCGCGTGGCTCGGCCAAGGTGTTCCCGTCCTATCTGCCGCGGTGCTCGCCGTGAGCGCGGCCGCGTGCGCCGCCATCGCTGAGCTGGTGAGTCACCGCGTCGACGACAACCTGACGATCCCGCTCGCGGGCCTCGCGGGCGCTTGGACGGCGGCGCTCTTGACAGGGCTCGCGCTCTGAGGCGCAAGACCACGCAGTGGCTGGCGCTCACGGGCCTCGCCCTGGTCGCCGCAATTGTCTGGCTCACGACAGAGACCGCATCTCCGCCTCGCCTGAGGCGCATCGAGCTCTCAAGTGGGACTTGGAGCGCGTACGTCGCTGGGCGTCAGGGCGTCGCGCGTGCGAGAGACCCGGAAGCGGAGAGGCTGGTCGAGGCCTTCGTCGCGATGAACCGAGCCGAGGTCGCAGCGCAACGCGCCGACGCCCCGTCAGTGACCCCCGCGGTCTTGGCGTGGGAGGCGGCGGCGCGTGAGTTCGCCCAGACTCGAACGGCCGACGTGTTTCTCGACGTCGGCCGCGATGTTGGCCTGCAGTTTGTCGAGCGCTTGGATGCTTGGCTCAAGGCGTGTGCAGCGCAAGGCCAGACTGCGACGACGCGCCTCGCTGAGCACAGTCTCGACTCGGCTGCGGCTCAAGCGTACGTCGACTTGGGCGGGCTGTTCATCGAGTTCGCGGAGCGCGGTGGCTTTGTCGAGGGCGGCGTGCTCGTCGAGCGCCGCAAGCCGCTGCTGTTGGCCGTGTTCCTGCATCATTGGGGTCGCGCCGTCTCGGCGCAGCAGCCGCTGTCGAGCTGGATGTCTGCCGATGAACGCGCATGGCTGCTGCGGTGGCGGACGGAGTGGCAGCTCGACGCGGACGTCGACAGGCGCATCGCAGCGGCGCTCGAGCTCGCGGCAGTCCCCGGCTATCCCAGCGCTTACAATGCCGCCGTGCTCGCCCTCGAAGCGGGGCGACCTGCTGAGGCGCTGCGCTTGATGGGCGACAGCGCTGACTCGGACGCCAACGACCTCAGAGAGGCCGCCGAACGGGCCCTGAGTGCGACGGCGCGCTGAGGGTCGTGACGATGGACTGGCGCACGGCACGCGCGAGCTATGACCGCTTCGCACACCGATACGACGACGCCTTCGCACACCTGCAACGGCCGAAGTACCACGCTCTGCTGAGACTCGCGGGTGATGTCCCGCTCGACGCGCCGGTGGTCGACGTGGGCGCGGGCACGGGCCTCTTCGCGCGCTCGACCGGCCTCGTTTGTGTCGAGATCGACGCGTCCTTCGCCATGCTGACGTCCCCGAAGCGCCTCGGCTGCGTCCAAGCCAAGAGCGACGCGCTCCCGTTCGCGGATGAGCGGATCGGGACGCTCGTCTCGGTGACGAGCCTCATCGACTACGCGAGAGGCGAGGGCACGCTGCGTGAGTGGGCGCGTGTCGTTCGACCCGGTGGACGCGTCTTGCTCAGCGTTCTGCTCCGTGAAGACCTCGTCAGCGTCGACGCGGATATGGTCGCGGCGGGGTTCACTCTCGACGCCTTCGAGATCGCGGGTCAGGACCGCGTGAGCGTGTGGACGCGCGCACGCGGACTCAGCATCATGCCGCCATGAACGCTCGCCCGCTTCTCGCCTCGCTCCTTGCGCTGTTCTTTGCCCTGACGCTCTCGGGCTGCGGCCCGCAGTGCGCCGTGCTCAAGGATGAACATGAGACGTTCGCCCGCAGATTCGAAGGGGGCGCAGACTCAACGCGCGCGCCTCACCTGAGCATCGCAATGCCACGCGCTGCTCTCACCGAGGCGATCGACGCAGCGGCCGCGCGCATTCCCCGCACGCCTGTCGACCTGCCGGGACTTGGCGACGTGGGTCGCTATGTCCCGAATCGGCTCGAGTTCACACCCAGAGCGCTGCAGCTTTCGGTCGACAAGGCGGACGCAGCCCGCCTGCGTCTCGACTTCGACGTGAACTACGATGGCCGCGCGCTCTTCGGGCTCGACCTGACGGCGAAGGCCCCCATCACAGTGAACAAGAGCCGCGGCACGCTCCGGTTCTCCATCCGTGGCGACCTCTTCGAGTCGGTCACGCCACGGCTCGACGAGGGTGCCGCGCGTAAGCTGGCCGACGCGCTCTGGGGCCAGCTGCCCAGCGTCGCGCGCGCTGTCGTCCAGCGCGGCCTGGTCGACCGCCTGGCACGTGAGGGCATCGAGTACCTGACAAGCCAAGGCTACGCGCTCCTGCGCGAGCGCGTCCTCAAGCGGATCGGGGAGATCGCGAGCTTCGAGATGGGCATGCCAGACGTGCCCATCGAGGCGCTCACACTGACCTCGGTCGGCAGCGGCGCGAACGGCGTGTTTCGGCTCGACGTCCGCACATCGCTGCCCGTCGAAAATGGCCTCGGCGAATCGAGCCTGAGCGCCCTCGCGGCGGCGGCGGCAAAGAGTCCCAAGGACGCGCTGCGCGTTCAGATCGCCGCAGAAACGGTCACGGCGCTCGCGAACTGGGCGATGGGACGCGGCAAGTTGCCGAGCCGATACGATGACACAGGCAAGCCGAGCCGCGAGGGCGGTGTTCAGGTCGGCGCCGCTTGGGGTGGCAGCGACGCGCGTCCCCTCAAGGTCCATCTGTGGAGTCTGGGCACGCCACAGATGTGCGTCTATGGCCGCGCCGCGGGTGTCCCGACCGTCGAATACGACGCCGCCAAGGGCAAGCTCGCCGTCGGGATCAGGGACTCAAGCGTCGAGGAGTTCAAAGGACCGGCGCTGCTGCGTGCGGTCGCATTCCTGCCGAGCGTGACGCAGAATATGTTCGATTTCTCGAAGACCATCGCGATGAAGACGCAGCTCGGGATCGGCTCAAAGACGTTCCGCGTCAACTTGCAGCGCGCCGCCTTCGACGGGCGCACGTTCACGGTGGACCTCTCGACCTCGGCGGCCCCCAAGAGCGGTACGTGAACCGCGCTGCCCCGCGGTGGTGTGTTCTGACGGGGGCGTTGACTCTGGCGGCGGCGTGCGGCGACGCGCCGTCGACCGCGACGGACGTCGGGCAGCGACCGCCTCAGGACGCGGCGCTCGTTGACGCTTACGTCGCAGGGGACTTTCGGGTCCCGGACGCTTGGGCACCCCCGGTCGTCGATGCGCGCGTTCGAGACGCTCGGCTCGAAGACGCCGCACGTCTCGACGCGCAGGCGGTCGTGGTCGACGCGACGCGCCCGCTCGATGGGCCCACGCTGCCGCCGGACGCCCCACAGGGCGACGCGGCGCCTGAGGTCGACTCCGCCGCGCCCGAGGGCGACGCCGAGGTGCCCGTGATCGACGCCGAGCCGCTCGGCGATGTGCAGCTGGCCCCGCCCTCGCCTCGCCTGGACTACGAGCCCTGCGCGTGTCCAGCGCCACAAGTGTGTGACCGTGGTCGCTGCGCCCAGGCTGGGCCCTGCTCTCAGGATGCCGACTGCGTCGCTGGCTGGTCGTGCTTGGGGGGCGAGTGCGTCGACTGTGCCCTCGGCGACGGCTGCCCGGGTGCGACGGTCTGCCAAGGGGTGACCTGCGTCGATGCCCGACAGTGCGTCATCGACGACGCCTGCGTTCCGGGTCGGCGCTGCAGCGGTGCCGCCACATGCGTCCCCCTGCCCGCCTGCCCATACCCAGACGCCGTCGACGTCTCCGATCCGGAGCGCACGCTTGCCCTTCGTCCCGGTCTCACTGAGGGCTTCGGGCTGTGCGAGTCTCTGGACGACTGGTTCACGCTGGAGACCGCGGTGGGCGCGCGGGTGACGACGCGGTCAGCCTCTGACCAACCGACGCCGACCGTCTGGCTCTACCCCGCGGGTGACCTGACAACCGCCCTCGACCGTAGCTTGGGCGTCGCGGGCACGGCCTGGGCCGCCGCCCCGGCCGGCGTTTATTGGGTCCGCGTGAGCGCGCCACCGGGCGCGTCGGGCCCTTACAGCGTAGAGGTCGTCGAGGGCTGCGACGACGATGGCTTCGAGCGCCCGTGGCGCAACGACACGGCGGGCAGCGCGCGTCCACTTCCGCTAGAGGCGATTGACGGCACCCTTTGCCACTCGGACGCAAGCGCGGACGAAGACTGGTTCACGTATGCGCTCGACGAGCCCGCGCGCATCGCCCTCGAGGTCATCAGCGGGCGCGTCGAAGCGACGGTTGAAGGCCAGCGGTTACCTGCGGACATCGTTCGCGGTGCCCAGGTCCGCGTGCGCGGTGACCATGCCGCGCGATGGCGCCTCGTAACGACCCGGCGCGCCGACCCTGCGGGCCGCTGTGCTGAGGCGCCCGTTCTCGGTGTGGGCGAAACATTGCCTGTGAGCGTCATCGGCGGTCGCAACGACTTCGATGTGCCGTGCATGTCGCCGGGAACGCCGGACGCAGTCTATCGGCTCGACCTGCCGGTGCGAACCAGCGTCTCTATCGTCCTCGATACGCTCCTGCCCCAGTCCAGCCTCGCGATTCTGCCGGCCTGCGATGCCGCCGCGCTGCCCTACGATTGCAGCGAGGGCGGGCGCTCTCTGCGGGTGCCGAGCCTCAACGCGGGCAGCTACTGGGTCGTCGTCGAGGGGCCCGTCAACGGCACCCTCTCGGCCTTTGTCGACGAAGAGGCGGGCTGTGCGGGTGCACGCGAGGCGGCCGTGAACGCAAACGTGCCCATCGACCCCGCCATGCCGCCCGGGCGTTTCGAAGACAGCTGCCTCCAGAGCGGAGCGGGCGAGTCCATCGTGCACTTCACGCTCAACGCGGCGTCGCAGGTCTTCCTCGAGGCCCGCAGCGAGGGCCGTCCAGTGCGCGTCGCTCTCCGCGGTGCCTGTGCGGACGTCTCGACGGAGCTGGCATGCCAGTCGGGCCCGGGCGTGAACATCATCGCCCCCTTCGTCCCTGCGGGTGACTACGACGTCATCGTCGAGAGCGACGGCCCCGTGCTCTTGCGTATGAACGCGTTCGCGCCATGAGCCATGTCGTTGTCCTCTCAAGTGGATTCTTGGCTTTTGCGCGCCACATGGGCGTCATCGCGGCTCTCGAGGACCGAGGCGTCGTACCCACGGCGATCGTGGGTGTGAGCTCGGGCGCCGTCGTCGGGGCGTTGTGGGCTTCCGGCCTCAACGTCGCTGAAATGCGTGCCTTTCTCGGAGACGCGCCGCCGTACAAGAGCTTGCGCGCGCGCTGGCCCTGGGCGTCTCCCGGGCCCGGGCTGGTCTCACTCGACGGCCTCGCTGCGCGCCTGCGCGAGGTCCTCCCTGCCCGCTTCGACACGCTCCCTCGACCGTTTGGCGCGGGTGTCGTGCGTCGAACCGACGGCGCGTGCCGGCTGATTCATGAGGGCGACCTCGTCGAGGCCGTCACAGCGAGCTGCGCGATCCCCTACCTTTTCGGGCCGCGCACCGTAAACGGTGAGCCCTGCGTCGATGGCGGCGCCAAAGACCGCATCTTCCTGGACGCTGCGCTTGAGGTGTACCCTGCGGAGTGCAGCTACGTCCATGTCGTCGGTGCCTCAGCCGTGGGTCGGCAGCGGCGGTCCGGCGTCGTAGACCAACAGATCGAGCGCGCCGCGACACGCACTCGCCTCGTCGTCATTCGCACGCCGCGGAGCGAGGCTTCGTTCGCCTCCCTCGGGGACGTCGACGCTCAGATCGAGGCCACGCGGCGGATGACGCTTCAGGCCCTCGACGCGGCCTGAGTCAGCGACACGCCTCACCGCGCTGCTGGCCACGCGGGCACTCAGGCGCGGCGTCAAACTCACCGCGGGTGCAGATCTGGCGGCATCCGCGCACGCCCAGCTCGTTGACCTGACATGTCCCGTTCGCCCAGACGATGTCCGCGACCTCCCAGAACTCCGTCGAGCTGCTGCCTCCTCCGGCGAAGTCGGGCATGAGCACGACGGGCTCGAACTCTCGCGCGAGCTCGCCACCACAGAACACACGCACACTCACGGTGGACGCCCCAAAACCGTCTTCGTCCCAGTAGTGGACGCCGAGTCGATAGGCCCCGTCACGTGGGCGTCGGATGTTGATGTTTTCCGGACCGAGCCCTTCGACGTCGTCGAGGTCCAAGCGCGGGTCGTCGTCGTCCGCCGGTGGGAACCACGTCAGCACAGGCGTGGGCGACGCGGCGGGGTCGGCGTTGATGCGCGCGAGCTCCTCTCGACACGCCTCTTCGCTCGTGCCCGCCGTGCACTGCCGGCAGTTGGAGAAATAGCAATCTGAGCCCGTGTCGCCTCCGTCGAACCACTCGCCCCCAGGCCGCCGCAGGTGCATGTCGACGTCGCTCGCGTCGTTCTGAGCGCCTGCGTTCCAGACCATCTCGATGCGGAGCGCGTCGCTGCCGGTCGCCTGCACGCGCGTCTGGCAACGCCCAACGCCGCCGTCCGCGTCGCGGACCTCAAGCTCGAACACAAAAGTCCCCTGCAGGTCCACGAAGACTTGTGAATCAAGCGCGTTCGCGGGCATGGGCTGCGCTGTTGAGCCGCCAGGCTGCTCCACGACGCGCCATGTCGCCTGCGCCATCGGGTCGCCGTCGGCGTCGCGATAGCCGCCGCGCAGGTCGTAGCTCGCGAGCGGCGGGCCCGCTTGGTCCGGCGGACAGAGGGCCTCGGGCGGCGTGTTATCGCACTGCCCGATGTCGTCGACTCGGCCGTTGCAGTCGTTGTCGAGGCCGTCGCAGACCTCGGCGCTGGGCAAGACAAAGCCCTCGCAGGGCCCATAGGTCTCAAAGTCACAGGCTTGTCGGCCTGCGCGACACTGGGTCCCACGGCCTTCAAGGTCCGCCGGATGACCCGGGTAGCAGCTCTTCTCCGGGCCCATGCAGACGCACCCCTCGTCCACGAAACCGTCGCAGTTGTCGTCGAGATCGTTGCAGGCCTCCTCCCGGCCGGGTGCGCAGAAGGGCGCGCGACCCCCGCCGCCTCCGCCGCCGCCGCTCGCGTCGCCCCCCGATGCGCCACCGCCAGCGTCCTGGACAACGATCGGCGGTGGGCCGCCCGCCTCGCGGCCCACGACGGGGGGTAGGCTCGCATCTGCCGGGGCGGTCGAGCCGCCCGTCACGGGCGCGTCCCCGAAGTTATCCGTCCCGCACGCGCCGAGCACTGCGCACACCCAGCCGACCATCGCGCGTCGCACCACGTTCCATCCTCCAATCAGGGGAGCACAGTGTGCCCCGAATCCCGTGTCCGCGAGCAGACTTTACGCGAGCGCCTGCCTAGACCACGATGCGCACATGAACCCACGTTCAATCGCGCGCTTGGCGATCGACGGCGGCGCCCCGGTGCGCGAGCACCTGCTGCCCTACGGTCGCCAGACCATCGAGGAAGACGACGTCGCTGCAGTGGCCACTATGCTGCGTGAGCCGCTGCTTACGACCGGCCCGCATGTCGCGGCGTTCGAGGCTGCGCTGGCTGCTCGGTGCGGTGTTGGGCACGCGGTCGCCGTCAACAACGGGACCACCGCACTGCATGCGATGTACGTCGCTGCGGGGCTGCGCGAGGGCGACGAGGTCGTTGTCCCGCCCGTCACCTTTGCGGCGACCGCCGTCGCGGCGCTCTGGTGTGGCGCGCGACCCGTCTTCGCCGACCTCGACTCCGAGACGCTGAACCTCTCCGCTGCGCGCGCGGCCGACGCGGTCACGCCCCGAACGCGCTTCGTCACGACCGTGGACTTCGCGGGGCTCGCTTCGGACGCTGGCGCGCTGCGCGACGCCACTCAGAGGCCCGTGTACTGTGACGGGGCACACAGCCTCGGCGCGACCGTTCAGGGGCGCCCAGTGCAGTCGACGTTCGCTGCCGCCACCACGAGCTTTCACCCGGTCAAGCACATTACGACCGGCGAGGGTGGCGCGGTGCTCACCGACGACGCCGAGCTCGCGGCCCGGGTGCGCCGTTTCCGCCACCACAACCTTGTCCTGACGCCCGAAGTGGGCCCGTGGGCTTACGATATCGCTGAGCCCGGCATGAACTATCGCCTGCCAGACATCAACGCGGCGTTGGGCGTGTCGCAGCTCGCCAAGCTTGATCGCTTCCTCGCCCGGCGTCGGGCCCTCGCGCAGCGCTATCGTTCGTTGCTCGCGCCGTTCGCCGAAGTGCTCGAGGGACCTCCCGGCGAGGGAGAGACGCACGCTTGGCACCTTTTCATCGTGCGCGTCCGCGGCGCGTTCGCCGAGCGGCGTCGATGGGTCTTCGACGCGCTCCGAGCGGAGGGGATCGGCGTGCAGATGCACTACGCGCCGCTCCACCTGCACACGCTCTTTCGTGAGCGCTTTGGCCACACCGAGGGCGACTTCCCGGTGGCCGAAGACTACGGTCGACGGGCGGTCTCCCTGCCGATCTTCCCCGGCATGACCGACGCCGACCAAGACGACGTCGTCGAGGCGCTGGCGCGCGTGCTCGGGGTCAAGCCGTGAAGCACCCGTGGGAGTTCGACGAGGCCCGATTCTCGCTCTCGGGCCGCAAGGTCCTTGTCACGGGCGCGGCCAGCGTCCTGGGCGCCGAGGTTTGCCGTCAGCTCGTCACAGAGCACCATCCCGCGCTCCTCAGGCTCTTCGACCAAAACGAGTCAGGCCTGTTCTTCGCCGAGCAGCAGCTTCGCGCCGCGGCGCCGGGCATCGTTGGTCGATTGCGTACGCTCATGGGGGACGTGCGAGACCGAGAGCGGCTCGTGCGTGCATTCGAGCGCATTGACGTCGTGATTCACACAGGCACTCTCCAGCATGCGGCGCTCTGTGAATACAACCCCTTCGAGGCCGTCCAGACGAACCTCATCGGCGTTCAGAACGTCATCAGCGCAGCGGTCGAGGCGGGCGTTCAGCGGGTCGTTCTGGTCTCCAACGGCGCGGCCGTCGACCCCGTCGGTGTGCTGGGCGCCTCGCACCTGATGGCGGAGCGGCTCGTCACTGCTGCCTATCAGGCCAGCGGGAGCGCCACCACGCTGCTCACCAGCGTCCGCGTCGGCCCGCTCTCCCACCCGCACGCGGACTGGCTCCTGACTGCCCGCGACCAGATCCGCGCGGGCACGCCGGTTGTCCTGCCGCGGCACGACGAGCGGCGCTTCTTGCTCCCCTTGGGAGATGCCGCGCGCCTCGTCCTCACCGCCACCCAGACCGCGCTCGGCGGCGAGGTGTTCGTCTGTCAGTCTCCCGTCGTGCGGGTCCGCGACCTTCTCACGGTGCTCGCGCGCGCACACCACGGTCAAATCACTGAGTCGGAGTCCGCGGTGCGGTCCGTCGTGTCGTCGCTCCCGACGATCGCGGACACCGGCTCGCCCGGCCTACTCTCGGAGAGCGAGGTCCCTCAGGCCTACGAGACGCCGGATTACCTCGTCGTCCTGCCGAACGACCGCACCCCGACCCCCTCGCTCCGGAGGGTGACCCATCCCCACCGCGTCGAGGACGCGACGCCCCTCACGCCCGGCGGCCTCGAGGCGTTCCTCAGAGCTTCTGGAGCCTTGCCATGAGCACGCCCCACGCATTCCGCCCAGACCGCGTCTACGTCATCGCCGAGGCGGGCTCGAACTGGCGTATGGGCACCGCTGCGCGCGACGAGCGCATGGGGTTTGCGCTCATCGACGCCGCGGCCGAAGCAGGCGCCGACGCCGTCAAGTTCCAGACCTATCGTCCCGAGACGGTCTATGTGCCGAACGCCGGCCAGAGCGAGTACCTGGCCGCGGGCGGCATCCTCGAGGACATCCGCGAGATCTTCGCCGACCTGGCGATGCCCTACCCGCTCATCCCGAAGCTCGCTGAACATGCCACACGCCGCGGCCTCGACTTCATGTCGACCGCCTTCTCGCTCCCCGACTTCGAGGCCGTAGACCCACACGTCTCCGTTCACAAGATCGCGTCCTACGAGATCAGCCATGTCCGCCTGATCGAGCGCGCCGCGCGGAGCGGCAAGCCGACGATCATGAGCACGGGCGCGGCCACGCTCGACGATGTCGCTTGGGCTGTGGCGCATTTTCAGGCGCACGGCGGCGGACCGCTCTGCCTACTCCAGTGCACAGCAAAGTACCCCGCGCCACCCGAAGCGATGAACCTGCGCGCGATTGAGACTCTGCGCGCGCGCTTCAGCCTGCCTGTCGGTCTCTCGGACCACAGCCTGCACCCCACGCACGCGCCCATCACCGCCGCCGCGCTCGGCGCATGCGTGGTGGAGAAGCACTTCACGCTCGACCGACGCCTGCCCGGTCCAGACCACGCCTTCGCCGTAACGCCGGACGAGCTCGCTGACATGGTGCGCGGCCTGCGTGCGGTCGAGCAGCTCCGCGGCACGGGGGAGAAGGTCGTGCTTGAGGCGGAGCGCGAGCTCGCCGCATACGCGCGGCGCGGCGTACAGGTCACGCGCCCCGTCGCTGTGGGGGAAATGCTCGTTGAGGGTGAGAACCTCGAGATCCTCCGACCCGGCAACCAGCCGCTCGGCGTGCACCCTCGACGCCTCGCAGAGATCGAGGGCCGACGCGCCACCCGCGCGCTTCGCATCGGCGAAGGGCTGC
>Ga0164295_10000925_pt1 | contig 24376 bp, 18 predicted proteins | sample GEODES006metaG_FD_111798 | JGI IMG/M metagenome (GOLD analysis project Ga0164295, IMG submission 111798) | Oligotrophic lake water microbial communities from Sparkling Lake, Wisconsin, USA - GEODES006 metaG | ecosystem: Environmental > Aquatic > Freshwater > Lake | place: USA: Sparkling Lake... | reverse complement strand
CGGAACGTTCACGTTGACGGTGTAGTCCACCGACTTCGTGCGCTGCTCCGGCACCATCACCGTGTAGTTCCGGGTCCGCTCCTCGATCCGCGGCACCTTCTTGGTGACCGTGAACGAACGCTCGCGCACCTCGGTCGTCCACTCCGTGCTCTCCACTTCGCGGATTTCCGGAACCATCTTCCACACCTTCACCGTCTTCATTCCGGCGTCGGCGGCCGCATCGGCACCGGCAACACCTTCGACCACAGCAGCCTCGGCAGGAGCGGCCACGGCGGCATCGGCACTGCCCACCAGGACGGACCCCTCGGCCGGAACACTTGTCGCGGCATCCTCACCACGAACGAAACCGCCCATAACACAGACGCCGGCGGCGGCCACCCACGGCAGGAAGCCGAAAGTCAATCGCTTCTTCACAGGAACCTCCAGAGAGATAAAAACAGGCAAAACGTTTTGCGAACACGCCTCCCAGGCATCACGTGGAAGCCACCCCCAGTCGGTGACTTCCCTCGCAATCGACCTGGCAGAGTCGAGTGCCGCCCTCACCCTGCAGACCGCGGAGCCGTACGTGGCTTCTCACCGCGACCGATAGGGTTTGCGCGACACGCAAACTCACAGCAGAAGATCGATCTTTCCTGGTCGAAAAACTCAGCCGGGGCGAGATTCGTCCGGTGGCGCCGATCGTGCCGGAGATGCCGGCGTCTGTGGGCAGGAAATGCCCGATCCTGTCAGGCCGGGTCCCATCGGCCCCCCTTCGCAGCAGGTCTCCAGGATCATGCCGCACGCTCGGCAGAGCAGTTTGGCGCGGATCTCGAAGGTTTCACCCTGGCAGACAGGGCAGCGTGGCTGTGTCATGGCCGAGATCGTAGCAGGCGACGCGACCGGCGAGTGATCCTCGCCGTAACATCCGTCTCGCAGCCCAAACCGCCGGGGACGGTCAAAGCCTCCGGCTCGGGGGCAGGATAGCCCAACTCGCTCCGGCTTCAACCGACCCCCGGCTCCCTGAGAGGGAAAGCGACTCCGCAGGTCTAGCCCACCAGGATCAGAATCAGCTCTTTCGGGCCGTGGGCGCCGAGCACGAGAATCCGCTCGATGTCGCCGGTGCGGCTGGGGCCGGTGATGAAGGAGAGCATGCTCGGCAGGTGGCCTTCATGGCGGGCCTTCGCGGCATGAAGGGCGTCGGCGAGCGTGGCCACGATCTGATCGACTGTGGCCACGACGACATGCACATGCGGCAGGATCGACAGGGCCCTGCCACCGGAGGTGGCACTCGAGACGAGCATCGAACCAGTCTGGGCGACCAGCGCCTCGCATGACGTGATCCCGGCGTCGCAGGATTCGAGAGCGTCCTTATCGAAGTCTGCAGCATCGACGCGATAGGTCGCACATGGCACGCCTGCCAAAAGAGGCTCTACCAGCGGATGGGGATGCCAGGCCACCCGATGCCAGTCCCGCTCCCGAGCGAGCGTGAACAGACAGTCGCTGGCGGCGGTGAGGTCAAGAACCTGGTGCACAATGGCCCGGAGTTTGCCAAGATTCTCGACCAGGAGTTGCAGTTGTTCAGCCGGTGTCTCGCCGCCATCGGGCAGCCAGGGCCGGGCCACCTCCTCCGGCAGTACGGTGAGCGTAGGCAGGCCGCTCGAGGCTGGCGTGGTCGAGATTGTCGCCCTGGCCCCGCCGCTCGTGGTCAGAGCCGCGGCGCCGGGCCGCGGCCCGAACTGCGCACGGCTGTCCTCGGCCAGCCCGTGCGGAAGCGGTGCCGGTACCCGCAACGCCTCCTTGATCCGCGCCATGATCACCTCGCGGGCCGACATGCCGGTGGTCGTGCTCATGCCCTGCCCTCTAGTGGCCGCGTCTGCTCGTCCGGTTGGTGGTGCTCCCATTGCCGCCGAAAGCTCTGTCGGGGCGCTGCCTGCAGATCGCGTGAGGCGAGCCAGTCGCGCAGCAGCGGCGGCCGCAGGACCTTCAGCAGCGGCAACATGCTGCGAAACACCGCCCCTCCGAGACCGAAGAGCCAAGGCCGGCTGGCCACCATCGCAAACAGCCTGTGCCCAATTTTTTCCAAGGCATTGGGGGCGGTCCGGGCGGCGTTACGGCGGTTATGGAGCAGATGATGGGCTATGTCGATCCGCACCGGACAGGCATCGGTGCAGGCGCCGCAGAGCGAACTGGCCCCCGAGAGGTGGTTCCAATCGGACAGGCCGCGGAGGTGCGGCGTGATCACCGAGCCGATCGGGCCCTGGTAGGTGGTGCCATAGGTGAAGCCGCCGACATTTTTGAAGATCGGGCAGACATTCAGGCAGGCTCCGCAACGAATGCAGTGGAGGCTGTCCCGCTGCTCGGGGTCGGCGAGGATCGCCGTCCGCGAGTTGTCGAGGAGCACAAGGTGCATCTCTTCAGGGCCATCGGCCTCGCCGGGCCGGCGTGGGCCCGCATACAGGGTGTTGTAGCAGGTCAGGGGCTGGCCCGCCCCGGCCGTCGCCAGCATCGGCAGGAGCACCGCGAGGTCGTCGAGGTGCTCCACCACCTTTTCGATACCAGAAATGGCGATGTGCATCCGAGGCAGCGCCGCCGTCAGTCTCGCGTTACCCTCGTTTTCAGTGATCGAGATCTGGCCGGTTTCAGCGACGAGAAAATTCGCTCCGGTGATGCCGATGTCGGCATCGACGTAGAGCCGGCGCATGTGCCGGCGGGCGATCATTGTCAGTTCCTCGGGGCTGTCGGTCGGCGGCGTTCCGAGATACTTGCCAAACAGGTCGCTGATCTCATCGCGGCGGACGTGCATGCAGGGGAACACGAAGTGATACGGCGGCTCGCCTCGGAGTTGCTGGATGAACTCGCCCAGATCGCTCTCCACCACGCCGTAGCCTTCGTCCTCGAGCGCCGCGTTGAGATGAATTTCTTCGCTGGTCATGCACTTGCTTTTGATGACCGCCTTCGCTTGGGCCGCCCGCACCAGTCCCAGCACGATCGTGCGGGCCTCTTCGGCGTCCCGAGCCCAGTGCACCTGTCCGCCGTTGGCCTCGAAGTTGTCGACGAACCGGGGCAGCAGTTCGTCCAGCCGGTTCACGGCCGACCATTTCGCCAGGCTCGCGGCGTCGCGGGCATGCTCCCAGTCGCGAAACCGTGCCTTCTGAAGATCGCGGTTAGTGTAGTAGCCGCCGAGTGCCTTGCGGACGAACTCCCGGTGGCCCGTGTCGCGGACATGCTCGGTGGCGTCGTGGAGGAACTTCTTTTTTGCAAACCTCGGGCTATCCGCTCCGGAGGGGCGTGGCTGACTTTCGGGCGGGCTGGCGGCGTCGGAGGCGATCATGTTCCAATCATAGCCGATGGCCAGTTTCTGGGGCCTGCCGACGCCGGGGCCGATGACTGCATGGATTTCTTCTGTCCAGGAGGGTAAAACCGGAGTGTTCGGCTGCGTGCTGTGGCGTGCGGCCAGCCCTCTCGACTGTGCGAGAGGGCTGTGCGTTGATCGGTGTTGACCACAAGGTGTGTGGTTGACCATGGGGTGTGTGGAAAGGCGACGGGTATGCTCTCAGCGGCCGTGATCGACCGCTTGGTGTGGCTGGGAGTGGCCTGGATGCTGTTGGCCGCCGCCTGGGCGTCATTCTGCATCTGGATCGACACCGACTTCCGTGAGATTCTCGGCGAGGACTTCCCCTGGACGTTGCCCTTCGTGGCTGCCGGAGCGGTCTGGTTCTTCACCACCTACCAGTACGGCCTGGGCACGCTGCCGCTTTTTCTCGTGGCCATGCCCGCCGCATTTCTGGGGTATGTCGCCTTTCGCGATAGCAAGGCCCCGTCGACCCGCAAGATGCTCACCCGGCGGTTCGCCCGCAAGATGACGTTTCTGGCCGCCACGAAACTGGGAATGGAAAAACAGTTTGAAAAGTGGTTCCCGGCGAAACGCGTAGGAATGGTAAGCCAGGAAGCTGACAACTCCATTTTAATTCTCAGCAAAAATGGCACGCCGGTCGACGGGCAGGGAGGTGAGGGGGTCGATCGCGAGGTATCGCGGGCGATCAAGACCGTGCAGCAGATCTTTGAGAAGGCGCTCGCGATGCGGGCGACAGACATCCATCTCGAGCCCAAGGGGGCCGAGGAATTGACCGTCCGCTGCCGGATCGACGGCATCCTCCAGAACGTGTCGGCAATCAAAGGTCCATCCGGCCGGGCCGTGGTGTCGGCGATCAAGGTGTGTGCCGACATGGACATCGCGGAACGGCGACGGCCGCAGGACGGCACGTTTTCCGTGCTCAATGGAGGGAAAAAATTCGACGTCCGGGCCGCGTCGGGCCCGACGAATTTCGGTGAAAAGATGGCGCTCCGACTGCTCGATGCCGACAGCGGCATCATCAAGGGGGGGCTCGCCTCGCTCGGCATGCGGGAGTCGCTCCTCAAGACCCTGCAGGGGATCATCCAGCAGCCTCACGGCATGCTGATCGTCTGCGGTCCGACCGGCTCCGGCAAAACGACGACCCTCTACGTGGCGCTCGGCGAGATTGATGTTCTCTCCCGCAATATCATCACCATCGAAGACCCGATCGAATACCAACTCGACAACATCTCGCAGACGGCCGTCAACAACGCGGCAGAACTCACCTTCCCAAAGATTCTGCGGTCGGTCTTGCGGCAGGACCCGGACGTGATCCTGGTGGGCGAAATTCGTGACAAAGAGACCGCCGAGATCGCCATGCAGGCGGCCCTCACAGGCCACTTTGTTTTCACGACCTTGCACGCCAACGACACGGCCACGACGGTCACCCGACTGCTCGACATCGGAATCGACACCACGCTCCTACAGTCGGCTATCACGGCTGTGCTTGCCCAGCGACTCGTTCGTGTGCTCTGCCCAAAGTGCAGGGAGCCCTATCCGGCGCCGGCTGATTTTCGGCAGAAGCTTGGCGTGCCCCCCGACAAAGAGGTCACGATCTACCGCGAGAAGGGCTGTCCGGCCTGCCACGGCACGGGCTACAAGGGCCGCACGGGCGTCCACGAACTGCTGGTGTTCAACAATGCGATCCGCGAACTGTTGGTGGGGCAGCCGTCGATTCAGGCCATCCGGGCCGCGGCCCGTAAGGCCGGCACGCGGACCCTCCAGGAGGCGGGCATCGCGAAGGTTCTGGCCGGTGTGACAAGCCTCAACGAACTCGTGCGGGTGACCAAGTGAGCCAGAGCTTTTTTCCAGTGACGTTGCAGGCGAGGCCATCATGCTGATGCTCTTAAGCACGCTGTTGGCCACGAGCATGCTGCAGCGCTTTGGCGACCTGCTGGTGGGCGGGATCATGCTCGCGCTGGTGGCCTATGGCGCGCAAAGCGGTCTCTTTTTGGCAGTCTTGGCCGGCATGCACGCGCTTGTGTCGCTGGTGGTGGCGCTGGCATTTGCTGAGCCCCTGGCAGCCCTGCTGACAACCTTCGAACTACCGGCTCACTATGCGTTCCCGGCTGCCTTTGGGCTGCTGTTGGTGGGCACGGCCTTCGGTATCCGGCTCTTGGTCGGTGAGTATATCCCGGCAGATGTGGTGCGGTTTGCACCGGTGATCGATAAGCTCGGCGGTGGACTCGTAGGCGCCGTGGCGGGCACGGTCGTCGCCGGAACGTTTCTGATCGCCTTCTCGATCGCCCCGGTCCCAGAGGCATTTCGGCTTGACGGCGAGACACTGCGATATGACATGGGAACACGGCTGCTCAAGACCTTTGCCCGCTGTGTCCAACCCGATGACGAGAAGCGGGCGATCCTGCTCGACGGCGAGCCAGGATCAACGCCATCACCACTTCCCGTGCCTGTGCCGGAGACCACGGGCACCGACACCGAGCAGCCCGCACAGCCAGAGCCCACGCCGCCACCACCGCCACTACCGTTACCTCCGCCACCTCCGCCGGTGTGGAGCGAGCCGTTTGCCGATCTGAATGGCAACGGGATATATGACGAGGGCGAACCATACATCGATACCGACACCAGCCAGACCTTCACAGCACGGCTCGTCCAAAGCGACGTCAACGGCAATGGTAGACGCGACATCGGCCTCCTTGAGCGGTACCGGATGCACGTCTGGGGCAACCAGGTGATGTCGCTGGAAACGATCGACGAGGTCGTTCCCACACCCACGGACGAGGCATTGGCTCCAGCAGCTGGCGTTCCGGCGGCAGCAACTAGCGTTCCGTGACCATGCCGGCGAGCACTTCGGCGAGGTGGACGGTACGGATCTTGCGGCCGTTTCGCGACAGCCAGCCGTCGAGCTGGAGCTGACAACTCGGGTCACTCGACACGATGTAGTCGCAGTCGGTGCGGGCGAGCGAGCCGCCCTTCACCTCCGCCATCGCCGTCGAGATCATCGGAAACTTCACGCTGAACAGGCCGCCGAAGCCGCAGCAGCTCTCCGGCTCGTCGCACTCGATCAGTTCCAGATCGCGGACAGCCCGCAGGAGTTGCCGGGGTTCGTCCTTGACCCGCAACTCGCGGAGTCCGTGGCAGCCGTCGTGGTAGGTGACGCGGTGCGGGAACTCCGCGCCCACGTCGGTCACCCCCAGCTTCTTCACGAGAAACTCGCCGAATTCGAACGTCCGCGCCGCCAGATCGAGAGCGGCCGTCTCGTGGGGCGTGCCCTCGAGCAGTTCCGGATAGAAGACCCGCATCATCGCCACGCAGGAGCCGCTCGGGCCCACCACCGCCTCGGCCCCCGCGAAGACTTCAATCGCGTGGATCGCCACGGCACGGGCCTCGTCCCAGTATCCCGAATTGAAGCTCGGCTGACCGCAGCAGGTCTGAGCGGAGCGAAACTCGACCGCGTGGCCGAGTCGCTCGAGCACGCGGGCCACCGCGAGCCCCACCTGCGGGGTCATCTGATCAACGAAGCACGGAATGAAGAGGCTGACGTTCATGGCGTTAGTGTAGATCAGTCACCCTTCTTTTCCACAAAGGCCTGGAAGGCGGGGCATGGGACTCGATGGATAGCTATCGCCAGGTACCGGGGAGCCGGGGGTCGGAGGAAGCCGAAGCGAGTTGGCGTATCCTCGCCCCGAGTCGGAGGCTTTCACCGGCCCCCGGCGGCTTCGACCACCCAACGGCTGTCGGCTTATGCCTAGCCACGCCGCTTGATCGCGCGCACCAGCGCCTGCCCCATGTCCGCCGGGCTTTCAGCGATCTCGATGCCAGCGTCCCGCAGCGCCTCGAGCTTTGCCTCGGCCGTGCCCTTGCCGCCGGAAATGATGGCACCGGCGTGACCCATCCGCTTGCCCGGCGGCGCGGTGCGGCCGGCGATGAACGCGGCCACCGGCTTGGTGACATGCTGCTTCACGAAAGCCGCCGCCTCCTCCTCGGCCGAGCCTCCGATCTCTCCCATCATCAGGATGGCATGGGTGTCGGGATCGGCCTGGAAGAGGGTGAGGATGTCGATGAAACTCGAGCCCACGAGCGGGTCGCCACCCAAGCCGACGCAGGTGCTCTGGCCGTGGCCGAGCTGGGTGAGCTGCCAGACGGCCTCGTAGGTGAGCGTGCCTGAGCGGCTCATCACACCGACGTGGCCGGGGGTGTGGATATAGCCGGGCATGATGCCAATCTTACACTCGCCCGGCGTGATCACGCCGGGGCAGTTGGGGCCGATCAGCCGACTCTTCGAGGCGTTCACCACCGGCATCACACGGGCCATGTCGAGCACGGGAATGCCTTCGGTGATCGCGATCACCAGTTCAATGCCGGCGCCGACCGCCTCGAGGATTGCGTCGGCTGCGAAAGCCGGTGGCACGAAGATCATCGTGGCATTGGCGCCGGTTGCATCGCGGGCCTCGGCCACGGTGTTGAAGACCGGCAGGCCGACGACGGTTTCGCCCGCCTTGCCAGGCGTCACGCCGCCCACCATCCGCGTGCCATAGTCGAGGCAACCGCGGGTGTGAAACTCACCCACCTTGCCGGTGATGCCCTGACAGATGACTCGGGTGTCGCGATTGACGAGGATGCTCATGGGAAGCTTTCAAAAACGGAACGGGAATGTGTGGGAAAGCAGTGGTGGGTTCGCCTCAGGCGGCGTTGGCGGCGGCGACCACCTTCTTGGCGGCGTCGGTCAGGCCATCGGCGGTGACGATCGCCGTGCCGCTGGTGGCCAGGATCTTCTTCCCCTCCTCCACCTCGGTGCCCTCAAGCCGCACGACCAAGGGCACGGTGAAGCCGACGGTCTTCGAGGCCTCGACGATGGCGGTCGCGATCGTCGTGCACCGCATGATGCCGCCGAAGATGTTGACGAGGATCGCCTTCACGTGTGGATCGGAGAGGATGATGCGGAACGCTTCAGTCACCTGATTCACATCGGCGCCACCGCCGACGTCGAGAAAGTTGGCTGGCTGTCCGCCGTGGTATTTGACGAGATCCATCGTGCTCATGGCGAGGCCGGCACCATTGACGAGACAGCCGATCGTGCCGTTGAGCTTCACATACGACAGTCCGGCGGCGGCAGCCCGCGTTTCGGCCGGTTCTTCTTCGGCCTCGTCGCGAAGCGCCGCGAGATCCTTGTGGCGAAACAGCGCGTTGTCGTCGAACGTCATCTTGGCGTCGAGCGCGACGAGCGAGCCGTCCTTGGTGAGCACCAGTGGATTGATCTCCAAGAGCGAGGCGTCGAGCGACACAAACGCCGCGCAGAGCTTGCGGAAGAACGCCTCGGCGTGACGCCAGCTGGCCGTCGGCAGGCCGAGCTTGGCGGCTAGGAGCCTGGCCTGATAGCCGGCGAGGCCGCGATCGGGGTCGAAAGGCTCGCTCAGGATCAATTCGGGAGTGTTGTGGGCCACCTCTTCGATATCCATGCCGCCGGCCGTGCTGGCAATGAGCACCGGCGAGCCGACGCGGCGGTCGACGAGCACCGCACAGTAGAGCTCGCGGTCGATCGCGCAGCCGCTCTCCACGAACACCTGCCGGACGACCTGCCCATCGGGCCCGGTCTGGATCGTGACGAGCGTGTTGCCGAGCAGGCCCTTGGCGATCCGCGCCGCATCGTCGGCGGTTTTTGCCAGTTCTACACCGCGTTGAGTGGAGCCAACGACCTGTCCCTTGCCGCGACCGCCCGCATGGATCTGGGCCTTGACGGCACAGACGGGCGTGCCGAGCGCGGTGAAGGCGGCGGCTGCTTCCTCAGATGTGCGGGCGACGCGGCCTGCCAGCACCGGTACGCCGGCCGCCCGCAGCAGATCCTTGGCCTGATATTCGTGGATTTTCATGGTGGATTCTGCTTCCAGGTCGGAGATGATGCGGATCACTGCCGTCGGCCCGGAACAGGTCAGAAGAAAAGCCGTTCCGGCGGCCAACACTATGGCAGGAACGGCCCCCGCTTCCAAGCCGTCGCCGACGGCCGGCCCGCGAACGGCGTCTCGGTGGTATCTCTCTATCCATATACTGTGCGGGTCCGCAGCCCGGCTTCCCTGTTTGGAGAACGGTCGGCCGGCAGCACTGTGAGCCCAGGCATGAACGGCGTCCAACTCGCGATGATCGCCCTGCCACTGGGGCTGTTTGGCATCATGCTTCTGGCAGCCGCGGCAGGCCAGCGGCTCGCCGCGTGGCGATTGCAACGCCGCGACGACGCCTCGACCGTGGGCACGAGCGCCGTCGATGCCGCGGTGCTCGGACTGCTCGGGCTGCTCGTGGCTTTTTGGTTTAGTTCGGCCGGCACGCGTCTCGACATGCGGCGCAGCCTGATCGTCGAGGAGGCCAATGCCATCGGCACGGCCTTGCTGCGACTCGATCTGCTGCCGGAGGATGCCCAGCCGGCGGTACGGGAAGAGTTTCACAGCTATCTCGACGTGCGGCTTGCGCAGATACCAGGGGCGACCCACGCTGAATCGGATGCCGTTCTCGCCAACCGGCTGGCGACGGCCCAGAACTCGATCTGGCGGCAGGCGGTGGCAGCGGCCCCCCGCTGCCTGAATCCCCAGGCGGCAGCCCTCCTCCTGGACGCGCTCAATGCGATGTTTGACGCCGGCACGCGTCATCAGGCCGCCTTCAACGCCCACACGCCGGTGGCCATCCTGGTTCTGCTGCTGCTGGTCGCGATCTTTGCCGCGGTGCTGGCCGGTCACGACATGGCCGGCCAGGGGCGGTTCAACTGGCTCCATATCGTGGTTTTTGCCGCTGTCGTCTCGCTGACGATCTGGGTGATCTACGATCTGGAGATGCCCCGCTACGGACTGATCCGCATCGACAACTACGACCAGACGCTGCTCGATCTCCGCGCCAGCTTTCAGCGTGGACCGTAACCTTCTGGGCTGGCCAACGGCCGTGGCCATCGGAAAGAATGGGGATTCCCCGCTGAGCCAGAGGTCGCGACCGTCCATGAGCCTGCCCCGCGTCGTCATCGACCTCGAAAAGCTCCGCCACATCAACTGCGGCCTGGGTCGGTATTCGCTCCACCTGGGCCAGGAAATCCTCGCCGTGGCCGCGGGCCGGTTTCGGCCGGTGTTTCTGCTGCCCCGCGGAGCGGAGCGGTATTTTCCGGGCGGCGGTTTCGAGACGATCGCCGTATCGCCCTGGAACAAGGAGGCGATCCGCCAACTGTACCGGCCGTTTGTCCGGCCACTGCTTCCGACTCCGGGGGTCACCCTCTGGCATGTCACCAGCCAGATGTCGAAATATCTGCCGCTCGACGACCGCGTGCCGGTCGTGCTCACGATCCACGACCTGAACTTCCTCCACGAGTCGCCGGCCGAAGCCCGCAGCGACGAAATCGAACGCAAGCTCGCCGACATCCAGCGGAAGGTAAACCGCGCGGCGGCGATCGTGGCCGATTCAGCGTATGTGGCCGAGGACGTGGCTGGGCATGTCGATCTGGGCGGCCGTCCGGTGCATGTTGTGCCGCTGGCCGTGTCGACCCCGCCGGTGGCGTCGGTGGAGCGGCCGGCATTCGTGCCCCCCGGGCTGTTTCTACTCTCGATCGGCAACTGCCTACCGCACAAGAATTTTCACGCCCTGTTCGGCCTGCTCGAGCAGCTGCCCGACGCCAGACTCGTGATCGCTGGCAAGAAAACGACACCCTACGGCGAGTTTCTGGAGCGCGAGGTGGCGCAGCGTGGGCTCGTTGGGCGGGTGATCCTGCCGGGCGAGGTGACGGACGGCGACCGGCAGTGGCTCTACGAGCACTGTGAAGCCTTTCTATTTCCTTCGCTCACCGAGGGGTTTGGTTTTCCGGTGCTCGAGGCGATGCAGTGCGGCAGGCCAGTATTCCTGTCGCGGCGTACGAGCCTGCCAGAGATCGCTGGCGACATGGGCTACTATTTCGACGGCTATGAGCCAGCGGAATTGGCAGCGGTCTACCGGGACGGCCTGGCCCGGTATCAGGCCGATCCGGCCTTCGCGACGCGGCTGAAGGACCATGCCGCCGGCTTTTCCTGGGCGGCCACGGCCCGGGGGTATGCCGATGTGTATGCCGGACTGCTGGAACGGGCATGACCATCTGCGTGTCGGGTGATAATCGCTGAATCGCGGTGTGGAACTACGGGCACCGGGGTTTTCCGGAACGCTGGGCTTTTGGTATCACCGCCGGTGTGTCGAACTCGTCGCTACCGCAACGGTACCTTGTATGGCAAAGCCAACCACCCGCGTCCGGGAGTTCGAGCACGCGTATGTGCGGCCGTTATTGCGCAGGCTCAAGAAAATCTTTGGCATCGGCCGGCTCTCGGCGGTAACGCGTCGTGTCGATCGGCTCGCGACGATCGAGCCGCGTGTCGCTCAACTCGAGGCGATGCCTTCACGTATCGAGGAGTTGGAGCGTCGGATCGAGGAACTCGAGGCCCTCTGCCGTGAGCAGGTGGGGTTGCAGTATCTGCAGCTCGCGGCTGGAACGGCGGAAGCAACAGCCGATGATGCGTGCAGCCAGCGGCGTGTCAAGTAAACCCGCTTCGTAGGAAGAACGGTGAACGACCATGCCACGTCGCCTCACCGTCCTCAGTGATCTGCGGTCAGCGCAGTGGAACCGGGATCGCGGCATCGCCGCCTACGCTCAGAGCCTGGTGCTTCAGATGAGCCGAGATCAGCCGGAACACCGCCACCTCTTCCTCTGGGAAGACCGGCTACCGCCTCCCCTGCGGTTTGGGGAACTGGCCGAGCATGGCGAGTGGTGGCTGGAATCATCGCTCGCCGCCGGATGCAACAGCCGCATCGACAGCGTGCTGACAACCTGCTTCTTCCTGCCGCAATTCGGCCGCGGCTGCGAGTACATTTTCCCGCACTGGCTCAAACTCCACCAGCCCCATCGGCTGGGTGTCGTCTACGACCTGATTCCTTACCTGTTTCCAGAAAAGTATTTTCCGATGCCGCAGTCACGAGGGCCATACCTCCAATCGCTGCGGCTGATGCGGGAGTATGACCAGTTGTTTACGATCAGCCAGGCGACGCGGCACGACACGATCCGTCATGCCGGTGTCGATCCAGCGCGGGTCCACTGCGTGTACGGAGACATCGACCACAGCAAGCGGGTGCTCATTGAAGCAGGCAGCGACCCTGGGGCTGCCTCCCGCTTCGGACTGCGGCAGCCGTTTTCACTGTATATCGGTGGCGAGGACTGGCGCAAGAACATGGACGGCATGGTGCGGGCCTTTGCTCATTTCCAGCGGCATCACCCCGATCATCAACTCGCCATCGTGTGTACGTTGGCGGCGGAACGAATCGCCGAACTCAAGGGTCTCGCCGAGTCACTCGGGATGCGTCCTGGGGCGGTGGTCTGCACTGGATATGTGTCCGACGAGGAACTCATCGGTATCCTTCGACAGGCGGAGATGATGGTGTTTCCTTCGCTCTACGAAGGCCTCGGCCTGCCGGTGTTGGAGGCCCACGGCTGCGGCGTGCCCGTGGTGGGGTCGAACACGTCGTCCGTGGCGGAACTCGTGATCCCGGAATTGTCGTGCGATCCACGGGAGCCGGAGAGCATCGCAGCCGCGATGGAGCGGCTCCAGAGCACGCCCGCTTTGCGGGAGCGGTCGGTGGCGTACGGCCAGAAACTGCTCGGTATGCTCGGTTGGAAACCGGCCGCGGCAGCCGTCATGGCGACACTGACCGATCGCCCGTTGGGCCCGCCGACCACCGCCACTGGGGCCGCGCTGGCGGTGGTCGCTGCAAAGCCACCGGCCGGCCTCGAGTCGGCGGCATGGCGGACCGATTTCTTTGTGGCTGGCTTAGGTCCAAGGGTAGCCGTATTGCAGCCGCTCGTATCCGGCAACCGCATCCTGCCGGTGGAGGTGCTGCGCAAGGCTCTCGACATCGGAAGCCACGAGACGGTGCTGTTCGTACTGGGTAATTCAACGGGGGATGTGCCGGTGCTCAAGGCTCTCATGCAGACACGTCTTGGCTGCCGGTCGCGTCGCGTCGCGTATCTCCACGACACGGATCTCACCACACTCGTCGAGGCCTTCCTAGGACCTCCGCTGGCCACAGAGGCAGGGATCGCCGACTGGAACGCTGTGTCGTGGATGCGTGGCAGTGTCGAACCTGCCTCTGCGGCTCGGCGGAGCCTACGATTTCTTTTGGACACGGGGGCATTGGATGGAATCGTCGTCGCATCGCACGACCAGCGCGACGCGTTGCGGACGGTGCTCGGGAGCGACGCCACAACCTGGGCGATCGACGTTGTTGGCCCCGAAGCGATGGGGGCCACGCTCCTGGGCCTGCGGGCCATGCCGCAGACTATCGCGGCGGTTTCCCGTGGGTAGCCCGCGGTGCGCGTTGGCCGTTGTGCCCCGGCCAAACACCTCTCGAAACTGCCATTTCTTCAGCCCGAACCTCCTGTTACGTTCCCCGCCTTCAGGAATGAAACGACAGGTTTATTCACCACTTGAGGTGCGGACTGTCGGGCCACGAAGCCCCACCATACGGGAGAGTCATCGATGCAGCGGCGTGCCTTGGTCACGGGTGTCACGGGTCAGGACGGTTCCTACCTCGCGGAGCTACTGCTCTCGAAGGGCTATGAGGTGCACGGCCTGCGTCGTCGCTCGAGTACCTTCGGCACCCAGCGAATCGAGCACCTGATCTTCGGCGAGAAGCCGCAGTTGCATCTGCACTATGGCGACCTGTCGGACGGCAACGGCCTGGTCCGGCTGATCCGGGAGATTCGCCCGCAGGAGGTCTATAACCTCGCCGCCCAGAGCCACGTCCGCGTGAGCTTCGACCAGCCGGCCTACACCGCCGACGTCACCGCCGTCGGCACGCTTCGGTTGCTCGAGGCGATTCGCGACGTGCAGGACGACACGGGCGAGCAGATCCGCTTCTACCAGGCCTCCAGCTCCGAGATGTACGGCAAGGTCATGGAGACGCCGCAGAAGGAGTCGACGCCGTTCTATCCGCGGAGCCCCTACGGCGTGGCCAAGCTCTATGGCCACTGGATCACCGTCAACTACCGGGAGAGCTATGGCCTCCACGCCTCCTGCGGCATCCTCTTCAACCACGAGAGCCCGCGCCGCGGCGAGACCTTCGTGACCCGCAAGATCACCCGGGCTGCCACGCGGATCAAGCTGGGCCTGCAGGACAAGCTCTACCTCGGCAACCTCGACGCCCAACGGGACTGGGGCTTCGCCGGCGACTATGTCGAGGGGATGTGGCGGATGCTGCAGCAGGACAAGCCCGACGATTACGTCGTGGCCATGAACGAACTCTATTCCGTCCGTGAGTTCTGCGAGAAGACCTTCTCGCGGCTGGGACTCGACTATCAGGATTTCGTGGAGGTCGATCCGCGGTACTACCGACCCGCCGAGGTCGACCTGCTCCTGGGAGACAGCACGAAGGCCCGCACCAAGCTGGGCTGGAATCCGCAGACCAGCTTCGAGCAACTCGTCGACATGATGGTCGAGTGCGACATGGAACTGGCGTCGCAGGAGAAGGCACTCGCCGAGCGGGAGGCCTGCGTGCGGCGGGCCGCGTGACGCAGGTTTTCGAAAGAAGGAATCGGAACCGACCCAATGGCATCACTTCTCAGGAAACTTCGCAACGCGTGGAGGCCCAAGCAGCCCCAGGCAGTCGAGCCGCCTGTGATCCAACCGCAGTCGTTTGCCCGCACGCAGCCGCAACTGCATGGGGCAAGGCAGCCATCGTCGACTGAGGGAACGGAGCTTGTGTCGCAATTGTGCCGGCATGCGACGCTCGACTCGGCTCCATTTCGTGACTGGGCGGAGCAGCTTCGGGAGCCGTGGCGGGCCCACCGAAAGCTCTGGGAACTGGCGTTCATCTGCCAGGCGCTCGACGAGCGCGGGATGCTGCAGCCGGGGCGCACGGGGCTTGGGTTCGCCGTGGGGGCCGAAAAGCTGCCGGCGTTATTCGCGTCGCGCGGCTGCGGAATCACCGCCACCGACCTGCCCAGCGACGACGAGCGGAACAAACCGTGGGCAGCATCGGGCCAGTGGGTTGGCAACCTCGAAGCCCTGAACGAAGCGGGCCTCTGTCCGGAAGCTGCGTTTCGTGACCTCGTCGCGTATCGGCCGGTTGATATGAACCACATACCCGCCGACCTCGGCGGGTATGACTTTACGTGGTCGACCTGCTCGTTCGAGCACTGCGGTAATCTCGACCTCGGCCTGCGTTTTCTGGAGCGGCAGATGGACTGCCTCAGGCCTGGGGGCGTTGCCGTTCACACCACCGAATTCAATCTCTCGAGCAACGACACCACGCTCGCCGATGGGCCCTGCGTGATCTATCGACTGAAGGACATCGAGTCGGTCTGTCAGAGACTGGTTGCCAAGGGTCACCATGTCGAGCCGATCGACCTCGATCCCGGCAGCGATCCGCTCGACCGGGTGATCGATGTGCCGCCCTACTGCCAGTGGGCCACCGACCCGCCCGCCCGCATCAAGCACCTACGGCTCAATCTCGCCGGCCACGCATCGACGTCGATCGCCCTGATCATCCGTAAGGCGGCCTAAACCGACCAAGCATCCGTCAGCCACCACCATTTCCCTCAAACCTGTGCCCCTGACCCCGGAGCAGCCATCGCGATGATCTAGTACGCCCAGAACTTCGAGGACGTCGTCCTCAACCGTGTGTTTCACAACATCGCGAACGGCCGCTACATCGACGTCGGCGGCTACGACCCCGTGGTCGACTCGGTCACGAAGCACTTCTACGACAAGGGCTGGTCGGGCGTGAATGTGGAGCCCGTCGTGCGTTTTCACGAGAAGTTCGAGGAACAGCGGCCCCGCGACTGGAATCTGAACGTCGTGCTCGGCACGGAGCGTGGGTCGATCGAGTTTAGCGAATGGGGTGACTCGGGCCTCTCGACGTATCGCGACACGATGGATGCCAAGAGTTTGGCGGGCTTTGGCCTTGCGAAGAAGACCTATTCCGTCCGCATGATCACCCTTGCCGACGTCACCAGCCAGTTGGATGGCCAGGACGTGCAGTTTCTCAAAATCGATGTCGAGGGGGCCGAGCGGGACGTGCTACTCGGTGGCGAATGGCGGTCGTTTCGGCCGCGGGTAATCCTGCTGGAGGCGATCAAGGCAAAGCTGCCCGGCTGCGACATCTACTCCTACGAACCGACCTGGTTCGAATGGGAGGGGCTGCTCTTTGAGCACGGCTATGAATTTGGCCTGTTCGACGGCCTGAACCGCTACTACTACCGCCGCGAGGAGCCGTCCCTCCGGGCTCCGCTGTCGTATCCGGCCAACATCACCGACGGATTCAAGCTCGTGAAGGGCCATTACCTGGCGACCACGGCCGCGGCTTAAGCAGACGCACACTCTTGATAAGCCAGTTCAGTCTCTCGACTCAGAAAGGGATTCCCGTGAAGATCTGGTACGACGTCTCCGACCTCGTGGGGTGGAAGCTTCCGCACCTCACCGGCATTCAGCGGACCACCGTCGGCATTCTCAACGGCCTCGTTGAACAGAATGGTCAGGTGGGATTGGTGCGATACGACGGGAAAGCCGGTAGATTTGCGGCCATCGGCGCATCTGAACTGCCGGCAAACGTGCGGTGCCATCTCCGTGGATTCGCCGCTGCTGAATCGGACATGTCGTCGGCCGAGTCGGCCCGTCCTGGACCGCTCCCGACGGCGAAGGCCGCAGCGCGTCCTGCCCGCCGCAAGCTGAAGCTGTTCAAGAAAGGCTTTTTCTTCGGCGGGGTAGGCGAAACCGAGGAAATTCGAAACGCCTTCCGGCAGTTCAAGACGGCCGCCCGCCAGCTGCAGAAAAGCATCGGGCACTGGGCCAAGCGGCGGCTGCGGCGGGCGGCTCGCCCGGGCCAGCAGCCGTCGCCACCGTCGCACATGCGTGGAGCGGGCCAGCGTGGAATGCCAGCCTGTGCTGGCAAGGACGTGGCGGCGTTCGTCGCACCGGGCGATGTGTTCATGTCGATTGGCGCCACCTGGGTGATGCCCGGCCATACCGAGGCGGTCGCCAGCGTCCGGAGTCAGGGTGTGAAGGTGGTACGGATGATCTATGACCTCATCCCGACCATCAAGCCCCAATGGCTCGAGCCGGCCCACACGAAGGCCATCACGGCATGGGTCCGCGGCGTGCTGCGTGGATCGGACTGTGTCCTGACGATCTCGGAGTTTTCGCGGCAGGAGATCGAACGCTACTGCGCGGAATGTCGGTTCGACGTACCCCCGATCAACGTGGTACGCCTGGGAGACGTGATGGGCGAGTCCTCGGGTGATGCAACGCCCTCGCCCCTGCCGAGATTCGCACCGACGCGGCCGTTTTTCGTCTGCGTTTCCACGCTCGACGTCCGCAAGAATCACCGGCTGCTCTATGACGCCTGGACGCAGCTCGCGGCCCGGCGGGGGGATGCGTGCCCCGATCTAGTCTGCATCGGTACGCCCCATCTCTACGTTGCCGACCTGCTCAGGGAAATCCGTCAGGATCGCACCGTGAACCGCCATATCCACGTGCTGCACGGCATCGAGGACTGTGAACTGGAGTGGTACTACAAAAGCTGTGAATCCACGATCTATCCCTCTAAATATGAAGGCTGGGGATTGCCCGTGGCGGAGAGTCTGGGGCACGGTCGGATGTGTCTGTCATCGAACGCTACGAGCATTCCGGAGATCAGCAGCGACCTGCCCGAATTCTTCGATCCCTACGACGTCCATGGTCTCGTCGCCCTCGTGGAGCGGGTCCTGGATGACCGGGAATGGGTCCACGACCGTGAGGAGACAATCCGGCAGAACTTTCAGCCAACCAGTTGGAACGAGACGGCGGCGCAGGTGCTCGCGGCGATCGATGCCCCGGCCGATCAGAGCAGTCGATCTGTGTGGCCGCGTCTGTCGTATGGGAACGAGACGCCTGGGCAGGATGTTTTTCCCGGCGTTAGGAACTTAAAGGCAGCATGAGCACGAGCCACGCAGCTGAGCCGTCTGTTGTCATCCAAGCCACCGGGCCGCAGCCTCATGCGCTGAGGGTATTGATCGATTGCACGCAGACGCTCGCCACGCCTCGTCTTGCCGGAATTCCGCGAGTGGTGCGAAGTATCGCCCGGCACGGCGTCGCGGCCGCGGCGGTGCATGGCGCGACGATCGTGCCCGTACGGTTCGAGGACGATCACTTCATCACACTGAGCCTCTCGTCGTCCGGCGATATTGTCGACGTCGTCAAGCGGCCCCCCGCCAGCAACGCCCATCCCGTGCTGCGGCGGCTTCACAAACTGCTGGTGCCGAGAACGATCGTCAGGGCGATCCGCACGCAGTGGCGGCGGCTCCTCCGTATTCCGCTCCCCGGTGCGCCGATTGAGTTTGGGCCGAACGACACGCTCCTGCTGGCGGATTCGTCTTGGGCGACACGGTATTGGCATGTCGTCGACCGGGCCAGAGAATCTGGCACACGGGTCGGGGTCGTGCAGTACGACTTTATTCCTCACACCCACCCGGAACTCGTGCCGAAGCGGCTGCCTGCAACCTATCGGGGCTGGATGCAGAACACACTGACGCGGGCGGATTTTGTGGCGGCCATCTCCGAGGCCGTCGCGGTGGAGGCCCGCGCGGAACTGCGACAGATGGGCCGGGATCCGGAGCGGGCGGCACCGCTCGTCCAGGCGTTTCGGCTTGGTGCCGATGTGAAGCCGCCGGCGAAGGCGGGGACGGTGCGTCGCGAATTAGTCGATTTTCTCGCGGCATCACCCGTGCAGCCCTATCTCACGGTCGGCACGATCGAGCCACGCAAAAATCAGACGATCCTGCCGGCCGTCTTTGAAGAGGTGTGGCGACAGGTGCCGGATGCCCGGCTGCTCATCGCGGGATTCGTGGGCTGGAAGGGCGACGAACTCATCCGCCGGTTGCACAGTCACCCGCGGTATGGCACCCATCTGATGCACTTCTGCGACCTGTCCGACGCGGAACTCCTCCACGCCTATGGCCATGCCCGTGCCCTGATCTTTCCGTCGCGTGCCGAGGGCTATGGACTCCCGATCGTGGAGAGTCTGTCGCACGGCATGCGGGTGTTTGCATCCGATATCCCGGCCCATCGTGAGGTGGGCGGGCCATGGTGCGTCTATTTCGCACCCGGCGACGTGTCCGCCCTCGCCGGACACATCGTCCGCTGGGAACGGGACGGTGTCTTTCCGGCCGCACAGCCGGAGGGATCGTTTGCGTCTCCAACCTGGCAGCAGGCGACCGAACAGTTGATGCGGATCGTGTTTTCCGGGACATCCGTCGGTGCCCGGCATGGGGAGCGAGCGGCGGCTTGAGCATGGTCGGCAACTCTGGCAGCGGCAGGCGGTGTCGATGCCATCGGGAACAAGAATCAACGAGGCAAGATCATGGTGCGAGTGGATGAATTGCTGGGATCGATCACGGCATGGGGGAATGGTCATGCGGCTCGCACGAAGCGACCCGGCCGTCCCTCGACGGCCCGGATCGACGTCGCCCGATTCGGGAAAACCGATCCATCGATCTACGTGAGCGGCATGCGACCGGACCGCACCACCTCGTCGCTCTGCACGTTCGACCAGCTCGACAGTCCGCGGTTTCGCAATTGGTCGGCGGCCCTCCGCGAGCCGTGGCGGGCACACCGCAAGCTCTGGGAACTGGCCTACATCTGCGAGACGCTCGACGAGCGTGGCATGCTGCAGCCGGGCCGCCGTGGCCTCGGCTTCGCGGTGGGAGCAGAAAAACTGCCGGCGCTGTTTGCGGCCCGCGGCGTCCAGATCACTGCGACCGATTTGCCGTCGGATGACGAGCGGAATCGCCAGTGGGCTCAGACCGGCCAATGGGTCGGCAACCTCGCGTCGCTGAGCCACCCCGCCATCTGTCCCGAGCAGGCCTTCCGCGACAACGTCAGTTACCGGCCCGTCGATATGAACGACATTCCGGCCGATCTCACGGGCTACGACTTCACGTGGTCGACCTGCTCCTTTGAGCACTGCGGCAGCATCGAGCTTGGGCTGCGGTTTCTCGAGGAGCAGATGCGGTGTCTCGCACCTGGCGGTATCGCCGTGCATACCACGGAGTTCAATCTCTCCTCGAATGACGCCACGGTGATGGACGGCGGCTGTGTGATCTTCCGGCTGAAAGATATCGAGTGGATCGTCGCGGCGCTCCGTGACGCCGGTCACGACGTCGAGCCGCTCGATCTCTCCACCGGTTCGAGGGAACTCGATCGCTATGTCGACGCCGCTCCGTACAGTCAGGACCGGCACTTGCGGCTTGACCTCTGGGGCTACGCGTCGACGTCGATTGGCCTCATCATCCGTAAAAGCACACAGGCCGAGGTGCATGGGCATCTCGCTGCAGCTGAAAGCCGTCGCGTGCGGATGACGTTGTCATGCCGCGACACTGATCCGATTCCAAAGGTGGCGGATGCGGGTGAGGTGGTTGAGCAGGACGGGCAGCGGGTGCAGATCATGCACGAGGGCACCCGGGTGGTTGCGGATAGCTACTATGGCGACTGGATGACCGACGTTATCCGCGGACTCAAAGGGCATCACGAGCCTCAGGAGGAGCTGCTTTTTCACCACCTTCTCAGCCACGTGCGGCCGGGATCGCAGTTCGTCGAACTTGGCGCGTATTGGGCCTATTACACGAACTGGTACCTCGGCGCCGTGCCAGGCGCGAAGGCCCTCTGCGTCGAGCCCGAATCCGCCCGTCTGGAGGTAGGACGCCAGAATCTGGCACTCAACGGCCGCACCGCCACGTTCGTCCAAGCATTCGTTGGCAGTAGCTCAGAACGGTCACGGGTCGGCCGCCTCGAGTGTCTCGACATGGACGCCGTGCTCGCCCGAGTCGACGGTCGGCCGATCGAGGTGCTCCACATGGACGTGCAGGGGGCTGAACTCCCATTTATCGAGTCGATGCGGCGGGCGGTCGCGGAGCGCAAGGTGCGGTTCATCATGGTTTCCACCCACCATGAATCGGTGTTCTCCAAATACCAGAAATCGAGCACCGGCTCGACGACCACGCACGAAGATTGTGTCGGGGCGCTTCAGTCACTCGGCGCGAAGGTGTTCGTGGACCACAATGTCGACGAGTCTTTCAGCGGCGACGGCCTGATCGTGGCGAGCTTCGCGGCCGAAGACCGGTCGATCGTGCTGCCGGCCATCAGTCGCAACGTGTGGGAGCGATCGCTCTTTAGCGGCTGGATTTCGCGTGCTCCGAACGCGGCAGCCGCCGCCAGTGTGGTCACGCCGCGGCAGCACGGCTGGTTGCACCGGCAAGTCTTGAAACTCCGCCGCTCATACCGGAAGCGGTTCAAGAGTGGAGTTGCACGGCAGGTCGCCTGAGGCCGCCGTCACACCTTGGGGGTGACGACCAGGCCCTTGGCGGTGTTCACCAGTTTGCGGGTGTTACCGAGCCAGGTCGTGAAGCAGACGCCGGAGCCGGTGGAGACGCCCAGCGCCCGGACACCGACCTCGTTGTACTGCACGATGTTGCCAAGGGCTGCGTTATTAGCGACGCCGAAAAGAAAGCTCGTGGCGTTGATGAGCACCGCGCCGGTCTTGCTGGCGGTGAGCGTGTTCTTGTAGAAGCCCGTGCCGGTAGAGAACCCCGTCGCCCAGAGCCCGTTGCCCTGCGCCGCGGTGAGCGTGTTGCCGAAGCCCGCCGTTGAGCCTCCCACGGTGAGGCCCGTGGCGTTCTCCAAGACCATCGCATTGCCGCCCGGGGAACTGGCCGAGAAGATGTTGCCGGCGATCGTGGTGTTGGTCATCGTCCCGGCGGCGTAGAGGCCGTGCACCGTGGAGGCGACGTAGTTGCCGGCCCCATTCCCCACCTTGGTTGCGGCACCGCCCACGAAGAACGGTGTTGCGGAAGAAGTTCCGGTTGCATTGATCATCTGAATCCCGGTCGTCTGTCCGGTGATGGCATTGCCTGAGACCACCGAACTGGAGAGATCGCCAACGGCCCGCATGCCGGTGGCACCCCCGGTGATGGTATTGCCGCCACCGGTTTCGGCGGTGCCAAAACTGATGCCCTGAGCACTCTGTAATGAAACCCCCATTGGATTGCTGCTGAAGGCATTCCCTCGAATCTTCGTGCCAGTGAGAACTCCAGTGGCGAAGAGGCCGCTGGTCGTGTTGCCGCTGACCGTGTTTTTCAGGGCGGCGAGCGTTCCGCCGATAGCGAGATTCGTGGTGTTCGTGAGTGTGATCCCATTCGGGTTGCCGCTGATCGTGTTGCCCGCGACGGTCGTGAGCGTGTAATCGCCCTTGGTGGCCTCCAGGCCGCTGCCGACATTATTGGTGATCGTGTTGCCCTCGCCCGCGCCAGTGCCGCCGAGGCCAAGCCCAGTCAAATTCCCACCGAAAAAAGCGTTGAAATTAACGCCGTTGCGGGCGTTGGACGTGATCGTATTCCCCTGCACGAACGTCAGGATGTAGGTGCCGGCATTCACCTGCACGCCATCGAGGCCGTTGTTGCTGATCGTGTTACCCGCTCCGCTGCCGCCACCGAGCAGCAGTCCGGTGAACGTTTTCCCTTCCGTAAGGTAGTTGATGTTTACGCCGTTGCCGCGGTTAAAGCGAATGGTGTTGCCTCGGATGGCAGTGCCGGTGTAGTCACCGCCGAAGACACCGATGCCGTCGAAGCCATTCGAGGCGATCATATTGCCCTGGCCGGAGGTCGAGCCGCCGATGGTCAGGCCCGAGAGGGTGTTTCCCGCAGGAAACAACTGAATGCCGTACATGAAGTTATAGGCGATGTTGTTGCTCTGGATCACGGTGCCGGTGAAGGTGCCGTCCGCCACCTCGATCCCACTCTGCTGGTTGAAGCTGATCGTGTTGAGGGAGGTCGTGAGACCTGTCGCGCTGCCCAAAGACACACCACTCCCTTCGTTCGAGGCAATGGTGTTGCCTTGAATGACGGTGCCGGTGTAGGCACCATCATCCAAAGATATGCCATCGGCATCGTTCTTGAGGATGGTGTTGCCCGCTCCGGCCCCGATGCCACCGATGGTGAGGCTGGTCGCCCCGCCGCTGGTCTCCACGCCGTCGATGGAGATGCCATGCCCGGAGTTGGATGCGATGGTGTTGCCGGCGATCACCGTGTTGGTGTAGGTGCCGCTCTCGATCGTCAGACCGTCCGAGGTGTTGTCGGAGATCGTATTGGCGGCGCCAGAAGTCGTGCCACCGATGGTGACACCCGTCAGGGAGCCACCATTGGCCTGCAGCGACAGCCCCGATCGGTTGTTGCTCGTGATGGCGTTTCCCTGCACATTTGTTCCCGTGTACGTGCCGGACGCGAACGAAATGCCGGAACTGTTCTCCGAGATCGTGTTGCCTGCACCAGTGGCCGTGCCGCCGATAGTGAGGCTCGTCACTCCACCGTCGGCGACGATGCCGTTCTGGTTGTTAAGAGTGATCGTGTTTCCGGAAATCACCGAGCCGGAAAAGACGCCGCCGACCAACTCGATGCCGTTGTTGTTGCCGGAAAGGGTGAGCCCGTTGATCGTGCTGCCGGTGGAGCTCCCGAGAAACTTCAGACCGCTGTCAAAGTTTTTGATGGTCAGCTTGAGGCCATTCATCACCACGCCGTTAACGCCGGCACCGATCGTGAGGCCGTCGGCCGCCGCGGCCGAAGCGCCGTCGAGCGTGATGCCCGTCGTTGTTCCGCCAAACGTGAACGTCGTGCCGGCGGTGTTGGTGAGGGCGGGCAGTTCCGAGGCCAGCGCGATCGTGCCGACGGCCAGATCCTGGAAGGTGATCGTGTTGGCGATCGCAGCCGCGTTGACGGTGGTGATCGCCTCACGCAGGGAGCCGGCCCCGGTGTCATTTGTGTTGGTCACGGTGACGGCCAGCGCCAGCCGGGCCTCGAGCTGCTCGAAGCGGCTGATTCCGCAGCGGCGGCGCGGATGGGCAGACCTGCTGCGAACAACGCTGGCGGCGCGTTTTGCGGAGCGGTCCATCGAACCACGCAAGCCAAGCGGCCCACGGAGGAATGCCAGGGCGTGCAACGAGGAAACGTTCATGGAATGAGGTTCCGTAAAAGAGAGTGCG
>Ga0164295_10000923_pt1 | contig 24385 bp, 25 predicted proteins | sample GEODES006metaG_FD_111798 | JGI IMG/M metagenome (GOLD analysis project Ga0164295, IMG submission 111798) | Oligotrophic lake water microbial communities from Sparkling Lake, Wisconsin, USA - GEODES006 metaG | ecosystem: Environmental > Aquatic > Freshwater > Lake | place: USA: Sparkling Lake... | reverse complement strand
TATCGATAGAAAGGCTTAAGTCTTTACCATTTTGTGGCAATTGCAAGATCGCCATTTCTTCAACCACTCGACCAAGGCGATCTACGACTACTCTTCTTTGTCCAGGATGACCGGCGAGCTCTTTCTCTCTAGAAAGTTCCATTCCTTCTTGGCCACGATCTTCTACGTTAGTAAAGCCAACGACGTGCGCCATCGCCTCACCCTCTGGATAGAAGCGTCGATATTCGTTATTCAAACCAATGCCAGGAATTTCTAACTGCTTAATTTTCTGGGCGACGGCTGGATCAACCTGACGTTTTAAGAATATTTGCTTACGCTCTTCTTTCAGCTTCTTACGCAATTCTGCCTCGCTAATTTGCAATAGATTGGCAAGCGCTTTGACTTTTTCTGCAGAAAGATCATCAGGTACTGTGTCGTTATAAGCAATCACAGACTTTGCTTCTAGACTTGTAGCAATCACTTGACCATTGCGATCCAGAATTTTTCCACGACTTGCTGGTAGCTCTAATTCGCGTTGAGTACCTCGTACTCCTTTAGCTTCATAAAAAGCATTTCCTGGACCTTGGATCCAAAAAGCCCTAATTAATAACAGCATGAAAACAAAAAATAAAAGAAATAACATCAAACGCGACCGCCACATTGGCAGGCGTAACACTAAATTCGGGGTTGTAGAGAAGCCAACTGGTCTCATTTAACTTCCTTTAGGTACAAAGTACGTTCAGGAGAGATCGGTGACATCCGCAATTGATTTCGCGCCACATCACGTATACGAGCAGATTTAGAAAGATTACGTTGCTCATATTCGAGACGCAACCATTCTTGATTTAATTTTCGTTCTTCAATTTGGGCACGCTCTAGCTTAATAAATAACTTACGCGCACGTTGTTGTGCTGCCACTAGCGAAAGAGCACAAATGACTAACAAGATCAGCAAGGTTAAGGTCGCTCGATTCATGTAGCTGACCCTAAGCGTTTTTCAGCTACACGCATAATGGCCGAACGGGCACGCGGATTTTCTAAAACCTCTACCTCACTTGGCTTAACACGTCCAATCATTTCTAAAGCACTTTGCGGCAAGTCTTTTTCGCGGACTGGTAGACCACGAGGCACTTCTACTTTTGAGTGGGCCTGCATAAATTGCTTCACGATTCGATCTTCTAAGGAATGGAAGCTGATTACTACCAACCTAGCGCCTGGCTTTAATAATTTCAGCGCCGCCTTCAAGCCCAACTCCAAATCCTCTAACTCGCGATTGATTAATATTCTCAATGCTTGAAAAGTTCTGGTGGCAGGATCTTGACCAGCTTCACGTGTGCGCACAACACTCGCTACAAGACTGGCTAGTTGTGTAGTAGTTTGTGGTGACGAGCCTTCTTCGCGCTTGGCAACAATAGCCTTCGCAATTTGAAATGCAAAACGCTCCTCTCCATAAGTCTTAATCACGTGAGTGATTTCCTCTTGAGGCGCTTGCTCTAACCACTGTGCGCCCGTTAATCCATGCTCTGTATTCATGCGCATGTCCAAAGGACCTTCGCGGCGAAATGAAAATCCACGATGTGCCTCGTCCACTTGAGGTGAGCTGATCCCCAAGTCCAACAGAATTCCATCGACTGATTCTGGCTCGGCGTACTGACCCATTTGTGCAAAGCTGTCGTGCACGATCTGTAAGCGAGGATCGTTGATCTGCTGTGCTACTGCTATCGCATCCAAATCTTTGTCGAAAGATATCATGCGAGCGGATGACGGTAACTGCTTGAGCAAAGCCTGAGTATGACCACCGCGCCCAAAGGTGCCATCGATGAGTAAGATATTTTTTGCTTGGTCTGGCTCTTGAATGAGTGGGCCGCTGATTAGCGCCGTCACCGCCTCGGCCAGCAACACTGGGCGATGAGTTGTGTTCATGGCACCCTGTCATCAAAAATTAAATTGCTTGAGTGCTTCAGGCATACCTTGCGCAATCGCAGCCTGTTCTTTTGCAGCGTATGTTGCTGCATCCCACAACTCCAGGTGACTACCCATACCGAGCAAGATGACTTCTTTTTCAATATCAGCAGAAGCACGTAATTCTGGACTCACCAAAATGCGGCCAGCACCATCCAGATCAAGATCTACTGCATTGCCAAGAAAAATTCTGCGCCACCAATGTGCATCCATTGGCAATTGCGCAACTCTAGATCTAAAAGTCTCCCACTCTGGTCTTGGAAATAGTAGAAGGCAGCCATCAGGGTGCTTTGTGAGCGTAATTCGACCCTCACCCTGTACCAATAAGGCGTCACGATGCTTTGCCGGAACCGACATTCGTCCTTTTGCATCTAAATTGAGAGCTGACGCACCTTGAAACACCATTTACCCCACTTTTTCACACTTCCTCCCACTTTAGAGGATCGTCATAAGAGGGTCAAGTGTTTTTGGGTATTTTTTAAGGAATTTCTCTATTGTTTACAAACACTTAGCGAGATATGTTCATAAAATAGTGATAATAAAATAGCTACTTGAAACAATGGCTTGGAAAATATACTTAAGAATAGGTCTTAGCTCTAAGGCTAGATAATACCCAAATATACTGTATTAAAAAACAGTATTCTTAATAAAAATATATCAAAAAAATTAATCGGAATTGATTTTTAAATATCAATGTGGATTTAAATTTTGTATGCGGTTGTTGTCATCACCTTTGACATCATTTGCATCATCTTTTGAATGGGCTGCGGCAACTCTGCTCCACCGCTTCGAATAGCAGCCTGTCCGTGCTCAATTTCATCGATGCGCATTTGATCCACAATCGCTCGTGAACGATAGTCTTCTGGCGGCAGTTTTTCAAGATGGCTCTCTAAGTGATTCTCAACTTGCTTTTCTGTTTCTGCAACAAAACCTAAGCTCCACTTATCACCCGCTAAGCCAGCTGCTAGGCCGATCGCAAAGGATCCAGCATACCAAATTGGATTGAGATAACTAGTATGAGAACCCAGCTCTTGCAGACGCGTTTCACACCATGCAAGATGATCCATTTCCTCTTGTCCAGAATGATTCAACATCTCCTTAATTTGTGGATCTCGAGCCACTAATTTTTGAGATTGATAAAGTGCTTGAGCACAAACTTCACCCACATGATTCACACGCATTAATCCAGCCGCATGCTTGCGTTCTTGAGCATCTAAAACCGTTTTTGAAGCGGCCTCAGATCCGGGGGTGGGGCGCTGAGAATTCGCTCCGCCAGCAACACATCGGAGTGCGTTATCGAACTCAATAATGAGGTGATCTATTGGGGACATATACTGATTGAATTAGATTAAAACCTCAGCTTTAGAGCTTTGTTTAGTCTTTAAACCAAGCTCAGCTAGGAGAGCACGGTCTTGTTCTGCCTCGGGATTACCGGTAGTGAGTAGTTGCTCACCATAGAAAATAGAGTTAGCGCCGGCGAGGAAGCACATCGCTTGAACCGCCCTTCCCAACTCTTGGCGACCAGCTGATAAACGCACCCTTGCCCGTGGCATCGTAATTCGAGCCACAGCAATCGTCCTAACAAATTCGAAGGGGTCCAAGGGCTTTTGATCGGCCAAAGGAGTGCCAGCAACTGGTACCAAATGATTAATGGGTACTGACTCAGGGTAAGGGCTTAAATTAGCCAAACGCGCTAAGAATGCAGCGCGTTGTTCACGAGATTCACCCATACCTACTATTCCACCGCAGCATACGGACATACCGGCTGCACGAACATGTGAAATCGTATCTAAACGATCTTGATAGCCACGCGTGGAAATCACAGAGCGGTAAAAATCTTCACTGGTATCTAGATTATGGTTATAAAAATCTAGTCCTGCCTCTTGCAAAGCCTGGGCTTGATCAGCTTCTAGCATGCCAAGAGTAGCGCAGGTCTCCAGCCCTAAAGCCTTTACCCCTTTGATCATCGCCGCCACTTTCTCAATATCACGATCCTTAGGTTCGCGCCAGGCGGCACCCATGCAAAAACGGTTTGAGCCGGCTGCTTTAGCTGCTTTAGCGGCTTCCAAAACCTCTTCGAGACCCATCAACTTCTCTGCTTTGACATCAGTGTCATAACGAGCTGCTTGAGGGCAGTAAGCACAGTCCTCTGGACAGCCACCTGTCTTAATCGACAAGAGGGTAGCCAATTCCACGTCACCCTCGGGAAAGTAAGTCTTATGAGTTTCTTGTGCCTTAAGCATTAAGTCGTTAAAGGGCAAATTAAACAAAGCCTCTATCTGGGCAACTGACCATGACCCAGATGCGTCAACCTCTTTACGCAAATCCGCCTGGGATTTGATTAGGGTGATGGGTTTTTCTACGGTTTGGGTGTCCAGCATGGGTAAATTCCAGAAAATAGATCGATACAAGACATAAACATAACAGATACAGCTCAAGTTTAGGAAAAACTAGTGGTCAAATACCAGACATGAAGCTTATTTCCGATCTAAATCAAAGATCCCTGGTAAATCGCAGTTTGGCTGCCGTCTGGCATCCCTGTACCCAAATGAAGCAGCATGAATCTTTTCCCCTCATTGCAATCAGCAAAGGAAAGGGAGCCTGGCTTTACGATGAAGAGGGCAATCCCTTGCTCGATTGCATCAGCTCCTGGTGGACAAATTTATTCGGTCACGCCAATCCACAGATTAACCAAGCGATTACCGCTCAATTAGAAAAAATTGAGCACGTCATGCTCGCAGGTTTTACACACGCTCCAGTGGTCGAATTATCAGAAAAATTATCTGCCCTTACCAATGGAAATTTAGGTCACGTTTTTTACGCCTCTGATGGTGCTTCTGCGGTAGAGATTGCGCTCAAGATGAGTCACCACTACTGGCAACTTCAAGCTAAGGCTCAAAAGAAAAAATTTGTTTGCCTTGAAAATGGTTACCACGGGGAAACTTTAGGTGCGCTGGCGGTAACTGATGTTGCCATTTTTCGTAAAGCGTATGGCTCGCTATTGCAAGAGGTATTTACAGCTCCCTCTCCAGACTCACGCAAAGCAAAATCTGGGGAAAGTGCAGATGATGTTGCAAGATATGCAGCGCAAGAGCTTGAGAAACTTTTCAAAAAAGAGCATCAGCATATTGCAGCTATCATCATTGAACCACTCGTGCAATGTGCTGGGCAAATGGCGATGTATTCACCCGAATATCTTCGGCTAGTGAGAGCATTGTGCGATCGTTATGAGATCCATTTGATTGCAGATGAAATTGCTGTGGGATGCGGTCGAAGCGGTACTTTTTTTGCCTGTGAGCAAGCACAAATCTGGCCGGATTTCTTAACCCTTTCTAAAGGGATTAGTGGCGGCTATCTTCCACTCTCTTTATGCTTAACAACAAAGCGCATCTATCAAACTTTTTATAGCGATCAAACTCAGCAGGGATTCTTGCACTCCCACTCATACACAGGTAACCCACTTGCGTGTTCTGCTGCTCTTGCTTGTTTGGCAATATTTGAAAATGAAAACGTACTACAAAAAAATATATTACGTGCGCAAGATTTAGCTAATGCTTTTGCTTGGGCAAAATCAGATTCAAGAATTGAACATTGGCGTCAGCAAGGCATGATTTTGGCATTTGACATCAAACAAGACTGCATTAAAAACCTCGCCACTTTCCCGCGCGAAATGTTTTCTCAATGCATTGATGAGGATCTGCTGATTCGACCAATTGGTAATACTGTCTATGTGATGCCGCCTTATATTTTGTCTGCCGAAGAAACATCGCAGATGGGCAAAGCGGTAGAACGTGCCTTAGACAAGGTATTGTCATGACAAAATTATTTAATGCTTTGAGTATGGCTGAAACCCAAATCGCCGAACTCGATTTACAATTACTAAAGCGTCAGTTGCGCACTAATCATTTGGCGTGTGATACAACAACAAGCGTAGATAACCGTGAACTCAAAGCATTTTGTAGCAATGACTATCTTGGATTAGCCAATCATCCTGCACTTATAGAAGCTCTTGCTGAGGGAGCAAAACGTTATGGTGTTGGTAGCGGAGCCTCTCATCTCATCAGTGGCCACAGTATTGCCCATGAATTACTAGAAAAAAAATTAGCCTCTTTTCAAAGTCGCCATATCCCCCAAGCTCGAGCATTATTTTTTAGCACTGGTTACCTTGCTAACCTTACAGCAATCACTGGCCTTGTAAGACTCGCGCCAGCAGGTCAGGCAAGTATTTATTCAGCAAAACTCAATCATGCTTCCTTGATTGATGGTGTTCGTTTAGCTGGCGCGCAAAACAAGGCATCTGTTACATTGTTTGATCATACGCAGCCCGATACTCTCAGAGAGTTATTTAAGAGTAATCAAAAACCATTCAAACTGATTGTCACTGACGGTGTTTTTAGTATGGATGGCGATCTAGCACCAGTCAAAGCATTACTTCAGATTGCTGAAGAATTCGATGCCCTTTTATTAGTTGATGATGCTCATGGATTTGGAGTGTTAGGAAAACTAGGCCATGGAATCTTGGAGCAAGAAAACCTGGTCTCTGAGCGCATTGTCTATATTGGCACTTTAGGTAAAGCGGCTGGAGTCAGTGGAGCATTCATTTGTGCACATGATTCTTTTATCGAATGGCTGATTCAAAAAGGTCGTCCCTACATTTACAGTACCGCTAGCCCACCTGCCATTGCCCATGCGCTCCTAACTAGTCTTGAAATCATTGAAAGTGAAGAAGGCCAACAACGACGTACTCATTTAAATCAATTAATTGAAGTTTGGCAAAAGGAAATGATTTTCTCTAGCTGGCAAAAATGCTCCTCAAGCACGCCCATACAGCCAGTCATCTTAGGTAGCAATGCAAATGCTCTTTTAGCTGCAAAGCTTTTAGATCATGCTGGATATTGGATTCCTGCAATACGTCCTCCTACCGTACCTAAGGAAAGTGCGCGTTTACGTGTTACCTTTTCTGCAAATCACAGTCTTGATGATGTACGCCAGCTGATTGTTCAGCTCAAACAGATAGAGCAAGAAACGATGGTGCAAGCATCATGAGTAAGGCTACTAGTTTTTTTATTACTGGTACAGACACTGAGATTGGAAAAACTTTAGTAGCAGGGGCTTTAATCCAAAAATTTCGCGAGCAAGGAATTAATGCGCTAGGTTTTAAACCAGTGGCGGCCGGCACCTATCAAGACCAGCAGGGAAATATCCTGAATGAGGATGTAGAAACTCTGCGGATTGCGGCAAACCTAGGGCCCGACCAGAAGATTCCATCGCCCTACGTTTTTGAAATGCCAATAGCGCCTCATCTGGCAGCTGAAAAATTGGGTACACGTCTTGATCTCAGCACTATGTTAGATGCCTTTGAAAAAGTCAGTAGCCAAACAAATTGCATCATCGTTGAAGGGGCTGGCGGATTTTTAATTCCGCTCAACGAGACTGAAAATCTTAGTGATCTCGTACAACAGTTAAAACTACCAGTCATCATGGTTGTTGGAATGCGATTAGGCTGCATTAATCACGCATTGTTAACTTATGAAGCGATGACCTCGCGTCAATTGAAAGTGGCTGGTTGGGTTGCAAATAGCCTTTCATCTGAAATGCCTTTCTTGCAAGAAAATATTAAGACCCTGCAAACTAGAATACAAGCTCCATTTCTAGGGTCAATACCACCTTTACCAATAGACCTACAAAAATCAGATCACAGCCCCTACTCAATTGAAGCTTTGCAATTTGCTGCACAGCACCTAAGCTTGCCCAATCGCTAAAACCCCCAATAGAAGGGGCTTAAGGTACGTGTTCATCAACTTTCGGATAAGATGAAGGCATGCATTTACTACCAGAAATCATCAATTCAGCTAAATCTATTCAAGATATTCGTCGCAATATTCATGCTCATCCCGAGTTGCGTTTTGAAGAAAATCGTACTGCTGACCTAGTAGCTGAAGCACTCTCAAGCTGGGGAATTTCGGTCTATCGCGGCATGGGAAAAACTGGCGTGGTAGGTCGACTAGATGGTGATTTAGGTCCGGGCAAGATGATCGGATTACGCGCAGATATGGATGCCCTTCCTCTGCAAGAACATAATAACTTTGAGCATACCTCTCGCAATCCAGGAAAGATGCACGCCTGTGGACATGATGGTCACACGGCCATGCTTCTTGGAGCAGCTCAATATTTATCAAACCATCGAGACTTCAAAGGTACCGTCATCTTTATCTTTCAGCCTGCCGAAGAAGGTGGAGCTGGTGCTAAGGAAATGATTCAGGATGGCCTTTTTAAAGAGTTTCCATGTGATGCTGTATTTGGTCTGCATAACTGGCCCGGATTAGCAGAAGGTCATTTTGGTGTTACCTCAGGTCCGATGATGGCTTCTAGCAATGCTTTTGAGATCACCATTAAAGGCAAAGGTGGTCATGCCGCCTTACCTCACAACAGCTCAGATCCTCTGCTGACTGGAGTACAAGTAGTACAGGCACTGCAAAGCATCATTACACGCAATAAGCGCCCCGTAGATGCAGCTGTCTTATCGATTACCCAATTTCATGCGGGCGAAACCAGCAACGTGATTCCTGATAGCGCCTTCATTGGTGGTACGGTAAGAACCTTTACCTTAGAAGTGTTGGACCTCATTGAAGCACGTCTACGAGAAATTTCTCACGGCGTCGCTAGTGCATTTGATTGTCAAGCAGAAATTGTATTCAAACGAAGTTATCCACCCTTGATCAACCATGAGAAAGAGGTAGCTTTTGCTGCTGAGGTGATGGGTGAAGTAGTTGGCCCACAAAACGTTGATACTTCAATTGACCCCACAATGGGCGCTGAAGATTTTGCATTCTTTTTACTAGAAAAGCCTGGCTGTTACGTCTTCCTAGGAAATGGCGATGGTGATCACCGCTCTGTCGGTCACGGCATGGGACCATGTCATCTTCATAATCCCTCTTATGACTTCAATGATGCTTTGATCCCAGTAGGCGTAAGCTATTGGGTAAAGCTTGCTCAGCGCTATTTGGAAAAGAACTAAGAGTTAGTAAATTTGGCTGGGCGTTTTTCCACAAACGCTGCCATACCTTCTTTTTGATCATCGGTTGCAAAGCATGCATGAAACAAACGACGTTCAAAATGAATTCCTTCAGAAAGCGTTGTTTCATAAGCTGTATTGATTGCCTCTTTCACCATCATCGCAGTGAGCAAGGGCATATCTGCAATCCCTTTAGCAATTGCTTTCACTTCTTTTAATAAGTCAGCTTGAGGGAAAATACGGGCCACCAAACCAGCGCGCTCAGCTTCTGCAGCGTCCATCATGCGTCCAGTCAATGCAAGATCCATCGCTTTTGCTTTTGATACCGCACGGGGTAAACGCTGTGTGCCGCCAGCCCCAGGAATAATTCCCAGCTTTACTTCAGGCTGAGCAAACTTTGCATTGTCAGCAGCCATAATCGTGTCGCACATCATAGCCAATTCACAACCACCACCCAAGGCATAACCAGAGACCGCTGCGATTACGGGCTTACGAACTTTCTTCATCTCCTCCCAATTACGGGAAATGAAGTCCTCACGATAGACATCTTTAAAACTATATTTAGCCATCGAAGTGATATCTGCACCAGCAGCAAATGCCTTCTCACTACCAGTGATAATGATGCAACCGATTTTGTCATCGGCATCAAAGCCTAATAAGGCAGCACCTAACTCATCCATCAGCTCATCATTTAGAGCATTCAGTACCTCAGGACGATTGAGGGTGATAGTGGCAACTTTGCCATCAACTGCAGTCAAAATAGTTTTGTAGCTCATGGTTCTCTTTCTAAGATGTACTCAATTAGCGTGGTAGCAATACCCACATCTTGCCATTTTGTTTCATGCGCCCAGCCAATTCTCCAGCGGCATCCCCTGAACCCCAATAGTAGTCTGCTCTAACGCCTCCGACAATCGCTTTGCCAGTATCTTGTGCCATGACTAATTTTTGTAAGGGTTGATTACTTAAGGGTCTAGTCGTTGCCAAAAATACGGGCGCTCCTAGTGGCATTGCTTGTAAATCGATAGCAATACTGCGCTCGGTCGTTAATGGGACATTTAATGCCCCTGTAGGCCCAAGGTCTGCACTAACATTTCCAGGGAGTTCTTTAAAAAATACAAAGCGTGGATTTGCATTGAGCATATCGTTAACCCGATCGGGGTTACGTTTGGCCCATTTTGAAATTCCCTGCATTGTTGCTTCACTTCGATTAATTTCTTTTTTATCCAGTAACCATTGCGCAAATGACTTGAAGGGTTGTTCATTAGTCCCGGCATAGCCTAGGCGCATTACCCGACCATCTTGTAAGCGAATTTTTCCTGAGCCTTGAATTTGCATAAATGCTGCAGCCACTGGATCTTGAACCCAAGCAATTTCAGAGCCTTTCAAGATTCCGGAACTCATCAACTCGGCTCGGCTCGGGCCAGGGTTAGGTCTTGTTTGGCGCCATGTATTGGGATAAGCATATAAAGGTACGCTGTAAAGATTGGTCCGAGTTTGCGAACCATTCATCACTGGCTCGTAATATCCAGTAACAAGCCCTGCTTCACTACCGGCGCTATTCCGAATTTCGAAGGGTTGAAAGTTGCTTTCAAAATATCGACGGATAGCTTGAGCATCACTTACAGAAATACTTGCAGCTTGCATGCAAACCTGTCGCCAATTAAGCTCACTATTTCGCTTACGCAAGGCTTCACAACTCTTTAACCAAGCAGGCCATGCTTGAGATAAATCATCCTCTTGCCACCCTGGGAGAGTCTGCCAAGAGACTGCGCTAAAACTCGCAATAGGAGAGTTGTAATTTGAGGGAACCGTGGCAGGGCTTGAACGATATCCTACTCCACGAGTAGGAGGGCTTGAGCAGCCAGCCATCAAACTACCAATCAAGATAGCGGATACACTGATTACTAAAGTCCGTTGTGAGACAAGGTTTTTTAATTTAAATGGTGAAAACATGATTGCCAATTTACTCGATCAGTACCCCATGTTGCTCTTTGTTGCTGAGGGCGCTATTGCATTGGGACTTTTGCTGTTTATAGTCCTCTGGACTGGTAAAGGCAAAAAATAGGTCTAGTGAAGTGTGCGAGGCATCACCAGGGCAAACTCTGGGATCGGAGCCTGGAAAAACTGCGCCTCTTCAGTCACACAAAAATACTCCCCACGCATTGTGCCTGCAGGAGTAGGTAAAGTAGCCCAACTGGTGTACTCAAATTGCTCCCCTGTTCGCAATAGAGGTTGCTGCCCAACCACTCCCAAACCACGAACTTCCTGGACCTCATTATCCCCGTCAGTAATAAACCAATGACGGGCTATTAACTGAATACTGGCAGTCCCCGTATTGCGAATAGTGACCGTATAGGCAAAGGCAAACTGGCGATTATCTGGGTCAGATTGCTCTGGCAGGTACTGGGTTTTAACCGTAATACTGATTTCGTGGGGGTTCATGCACGAATTCTGCTCTATCCTGAAGCCAACTGCAAGCTAGAATCTAGGAATGGAAAGCCAAAAATCACCATCCCAAAGCCAATTTGTCATTGCCCCCTCTATTTTGTCGGCTGACTTTGCCTGCCTAGGCAAAGAAGTTCAAGATGTTTTGCTAGCAGGCGCTGATTGGATTCACTTTGATGTCATGGACAACCACTATGTACCGAACCTCACCATTGGGCCTCTAGTCTGTGAGGCTATTCGTCCACATGCTGTAAAAAATGGCAAGCCAGCAGTGATTGATGTTCACCTCATGATCGAACCCGTGGATCGTATTGTTCCGGATTTTGCAAAAGCTGGCGCTAACCTAATTAGCTTTCATCCAGAGGCAAGTCCTCACGTTAACCGTACACTCAATTTGATTCGAGACCAAGGCTGTCAGTCAGGATTGGTTTTTAATCCAGCGACTCCTTTAGACCATCTTGACCATACTCTAGATCTTCTTGACTTGGTCTTACTCATGTCAGTAAACCCGGGATTTGGTGGTCAATCTTTTATAGCAAGCACCCTCAATAAAATTGCACAAGTGCGTGCACGCTTAGATCAATATCAAGCTGACACTGGTCGTCATATACGGCTTGAAGTAGATGGTGGAATTAAGGTTGACAACATTGCGCAGGTTGCAAAAGCAGGTGCCGATACTTTTGTTGCAGGCTCAGCCATTTTTGGACAAGACAATTACGCCTCCGTCATTGAAGCAATGCGCGCAGAATTAGGAAAGTCGAGCAGAACCTAATGCAGCGTGAAGAATTTAACGCCCTAGGGAAGCAGGGCTTCAATCGCATTCCTCTGGTGAAAGAAGTGCTTGCAGATCTTGAGACACCCTTATCGCTCTACGTCAAACTTACTCAAGCCTTTGGTAAAACCAATACTTATCTTCTTGAATCTGTTTTAGGTGGCGAACGTTTTGGGCGCTTCTCTTTTATTGGCTTACCAGCTAAGACTATCCTTAAAACTATTGGTACGCCTTCTGCGCCCGTGAATGAAGTAATAAGGGATGGCAAGGTAGTAGAAAGCAATACCGATAACCCACTCGACTTTGTTGATGCCTATTTCAAGCGCTTTAGGGTTGCTCTTCCGCCAGGCTTGCCACGCTTTTGTGGTGGTCTTGCGGGTTATTTTGGCTATGACACTGTCCGATATATTGAAGCGCGTCTTGCCAAACATTCATTACCAGACGAATTGGGGGTGCCTGATATTCAGTTGATGTTAACTGAAGAGCTTGCAGTGATTGATAACGTCGCGGGCAAAATCTATTTGATAGTGTATGCAGACCCAAGTCAGCCAGAAAGTTTTGACAGCGCTCATGAGCGCTTAAAAGAATTACTTGCCTGTCTTAATAAGCCAGTGAGCATGCCTGCATCGCTACCGAGTAAGAAGACTGAGTTGATCCGCAAATTTAAAGTGGAAGATTTTGAAAACGCTGTACGTAGAACAAAAGAATATATTTTGGCTGGCGACTGCATGCAAGTGGTGATTGGTCAGCGAATCAGCAAACCATTTACAGATTCACCATTGGCGCTTTATAGGGCCTTGCGCTCCCTCAATCCATCGCCTTATATGTATTTTTATGATTTTGGAGATATACAAATTGTTGGGTCTTCTCCAGAAATTTTGGTACGCCAAGAGAAGCGTGATGCAGAAAAAATTGTTACGATTCGGCCACTAGCTGGAACTCGTCCACGCGGAGCCAATCCTACTGAGGATGAACGGCTTGCTAAAGAACTCTTAGCTGACCCTAAGGAAATCGCCGAGCACGTCATGTTGATTGATTTAGCGCGTAATGATGTTGGGCGTATTGCTAAAACTGGCTCGGTGAAGGTCACGGACTCCATGTCGATTGAAAAATACTCCCATGTTCAACATATCGTGAGCTCAGTAGAAGGTCATCTGCTGGACAATATGAGTAATATGGATGTGCTACGCGCGACCTTTCCAGCAGGCACTCTATCAGGCGCGCCTAAAATTCGTGCAATGGAAATCATTGATGAAATGGAAATTATCAAACGCGGAGTTTATGGTGGAGCAGTTGGCTACCTCTCTTTCTCAGGTGACATGGACGTGGCGATTGCTATTCGCACTGGCGTCATTCGTGATGGCATGCTGCACTCCCAAGCGGGCGCTGGTGTAGTAGCCGACTCTGACCCTACAGCAGAATGGAAAGAGACTGAGGCTAAAGCACGTGCTGTCCTTACTGCGGCTGATTTAGTACAAGGAGGACTCGATGCTCCTGATGATTGATAACTACGATTCTTTTACGTACAACTTAGTCCAATATTTTGCAGAGCTAGGTGAGGAGGTCAAAGTATTTAGGAATGATGAAATCACCGTTGAAGAAATTGCAAAAATCAATCCTGCACGGATTTGCATCTCTCCTGGACCTTGTAGCCCAGCAGAAGCTGGTATTTCTGTTGAAACTATTAAACGCTATGCTGGACAAATTCCGATTCTCGGGGTTTGTCTTGGACACCAGGCAATTGGCGAAGCATTTGGTGGCAATATCATTCGCGCACAAAAAGTTATGCATGGTAAGACAGATGACATTCAACATACTGGGGTGGGGGTTTTTAAGAACTTGCCTAACTCCTTTAAAGTGACTCGCTATCACTCTCTCGCGATTGAAAAGAGCTCATTACCTGCGGCACTAGAAGTGACAGCCACTTCCTCTGACGGCGAGATTATGGGAGTACGCCATCGTGAGCTTGCAGTGGAAGGTGTTCAGTTTCATCCAGAGTCGATTCTGTCTGAGCATGGTCATGCTCTACTCAAAAATTTTTTACAAATTAAATAATTCATCTAGAGCTTATATGTCGATTACTCCTCCAGAAGCCATCCAACGTTGTATTGAGCACCGCGAACTATTTCATGATGAAATGACAGCTATGATGCGACTCATCATGAGCGGTGAAATGTCACCAGAACTAGTAGCAGGTTTTCTAGTAGCGCTTCGCACAAAAAAAGAAACGGTTGGCGAAATTGCAGCAGCAGCTCAAGTGATGCACGAATTTGCAACTTCTGTTCATGTGGAGGATCGTGCTCATTTGGTAGATGTAGTGGGTACCGGTGGTGATGGCGCCCATACTTTTAATATTTCAACTGCAGCGATGTTTGTAGCCGCCGGTGCGGGCGCTAAAATTGCGAAACATGGAAACCGTAGCGTTAGTAGTAAATCGGGCAGCGCCGATGTATTAGAGGCTCTAGGCGTTAATCTTGCCCTCTCGGCTGAACAAGTAGCTCAATGTATTTCTGCAGTAGGTGCTGGCTTTATGTTCGCACCCAACCATCATCCCGCCATGAAAAATGTTGTTCCCATTCGCAAACAATTGGGTGTACGTACTATCTTTAATATCTTGGGACCCCTTACCAATCCAGCTGATGCAAAGCGCATTTTAATGGGGGTATTTCATGCAGATTTAGTTGGCATACAAGCACGGGTATTGCAGGCTTTAGGAATGGAACATGCGTTAGTGGTCTATGGTCGTGACGGTTTAGATGAAATCTCCTTAGAAGGCCCAACACTCGTGGGTGAGCTTAAAGATGGCGTCATACATGAATATGAAATCCACCCCAAAGACTTTGGGCTTAATACTGCACTCACTAGCAGCTTTAAAGTAGGTAATGCGGAAGAGTCCAAAAAAATTGTTTTAGATGTACTGAATAACGAGCCGGGGCCAGCCTGCGATATCGTTTGCCTCAATGCTGGCGCCACACTTTATGTCTCTGGCGTTGCTAAAGATATTGCAAGTGGTATTGCAATGGCTAAATCTGCAATAGGCTCAGGCGCTGCTCGCCAAAAACTGGATGCGTTTGTCGCTGCCACCCATCTAAATAAGTATTTATGAGTGATATCCTCGAAAAAATTGTTGCTACTAAGAAAATTGAGATTGCTAATATCTCTCAGCACATTTCACTCGAAAATCAGCGTGAAATAGCTCTAGAAAATAATCAAAGCCCTGTTTTAAAACCCCGTGGCTTCATTAACTCTATTCACCAAAAAATTGCCTCCGGCCAAGCGGGCGTTATTACTGAAATCAAAAAGGCGAGCCCTAGTAAAGGCGTCTTGCGAGAAAACTTTAATCCCGCAGAAATTGCTCGCTCTTATGAAAAGCATGGTGCGGCAGGTTTATCAGTACTAACGGATGTAGATTATTTCCAAGGATGCAATGCTTATCTACAAGAGGCCCGCGCAGCTTGCACTATTCCCGTACTCCGCAAAGACTTTACCATCGACCCTTACCAAGTCTATGAAGCTCGTGCAATTGGCGCAGATGCCATTTTGCTAATTGTTGCCTGCTTAGAACTCAATCAAATGAAAGAGCTTGAGGCGTGCGCTCACGAATTAGGTTTAGATGTTCTAGTTGAAGTGCACAACGCACCTGAACTTGAACAAGCACTTGAATTAAAAACGCCTTTATTAGGAATCAATAATCGTAATCTCAAAACTTTTGAAGTCACCCTGCAGACAACCCTATCGCTCATGTCCAGGGTTCCCAAGAATAAAACTTTGGTAACAGAGTCAGGCATTCTGAGTCGCTCTGATGTTCAACTGATGCGCACAAAGCAAGTAAATGCATTTTTGGTTGGTGAAGCGTTTATGCGGGCAAGCGATCCGGGGCTAGCTCTTAGCGAGCTGTTTTCCTAGTATTCCTTAAAAGCTGATTGCCATATTTAAAGATGGCAATCAACAATAGTGAGCCCAAGATATCTCCAAGCAGCATCACGAGAAAGTGATTAATCGTTCCAGTATTTTCAAGCCCCATGATCGAGAACCACCACTGGTGAAGGCCAGCGCTCAATAGGGCAAAAAGCAAAATACACATCATTAGTTTTTGGAGACTGAGGTTACTTAGATCGGGCTCCAATTGAATATTATTCAAAACGAAGATTCTGGCTAAGTATGGGGCAAATCCTGAAATTAAAGCAATGCCAATACATGCCACTAAATCTTGAGGAAAGGCTCCGTAGTAACTTAGCAAGAAGGATGAAAAACTAATCCCTACAGCCCCGGGTAGCCCAAAGACCAAGATCAGAAATAATCTCAAGCCAGCGGGTAGATAAATCCAATGGACCCCTAAGCCATAAATTAATTCAGTGGTTAACCAATCATTGAGATAAAACAAGATTAAGTACAAAACCGAACTGAGTGCAAACTCAAAGAGCCAGCCAGCAGAATTGGAAGAGAGCACTTTTAGCATTATTTATGAGTATGGTTTATTTTTTCAAACTTACATACAAGTTCCATACAAGTGCGCCTAAGGGCTAATACGGATATACTAATAAAAATTACAAGTTTCCTAATTCAATTCAGTAATCCCCACACCATGCTAACCAATAAAACTTCTTATCTGCGCTTTCTCAATTTACTGGATGCTATCGACCGCATGAATCCCGGTAAAAAGCTCGATCGTACAGAGGAAAGCTTGCTCGATAAAATTGTGCTCGCTTCATTCGCTAAAAAAACAATCTTAGTAGGGGATTTAATTTCACTCTCTGAACTAGGCTCCCAAGCTACCTTGCATGGCCGCTTGAAAAATCTTAATGCAATGGGTTATATCAAAATGGCTGCTAATGCTGATGGACGGAAAAAAGAAGTGGTGCCAACAAAGCTAGCTTTTAAACGTTATGAAGAAATTTCTAAATGCTTAGAGAAAGCAGCGAAAGCGGGTTAAGAAGCTGCTACTTTATTACAATTTGCTATGTAATAAAAAGCCCTCATGAGAGGGCTTTTTACTTCTAAGGTAATGAATATTTTATTTAAACATTAAATAAGAAGTTCAGTACATCTCCATCTTTTACAACATACTCTTTGCCTTCAGCCCGCATCTTGCCAGCCTCTTTAGCGCCTGACTCGCCCTTAAAACGAATGAAGTCATCATAAGAAATGGTTTGGGCGCGAATAAATCCACGCTCGAAATCCGTATGAATCACGCCTGCCGCCTGAGGAGCTGTATCACCTTGATGAATAGTCCAAGCCCTTACCTCTTTTACGCCAGCTGTGAAATAAGTATGAAGACCAAGTAAAGAATAGCCTGCTCTGATGACACGATCTAAGCCTGGCTCTTCCATGCCAAGATCAGCCAAAAATTCAATTTTGTCAGCATCATCTAAATCGGCAATTTCAGCTTCAATCGCTGCACATACCGCAACTACCGGTGCATTTTCTTTTGCAGCATGTTGCTTTACTGCCTCTAAATGAGGGTTATTAGTAAAGCCGTCTTCTTTCACATTAGCAACATACATTGCAGGCTTTGCAGTAATTAAGCACAGTGGCTGAATGACTAGTTTCTCTTCTGCTGTGAGCGGCAAACTCCGTACCGGTTGAGCAGTATCTAAATGCGCCTGAACTTTAGTCAGCACAGCTACCAAAGCAGCGGCTTCTTTATCATTACCAGACTTTGCAGCCTTAGTTGAGCGATTTAATGTCTTTTCAACAGTGGCTAAATCGGATAGAGCCAGCTCTGTATCAATCACACCGATATCAGCAATTGGATCGATTTTTCCGGCAACGTGGATGACGTTTGGATCCTCAAAACAACGGACGACATGGGTAATAGCATCGGTTTCGCGAATAGTGGCTAAAAATTGATTGCCTAGACCCTCCCCTTTAGAGGCGCCTGCTACTAAACCTGCAATATCGACGAACTCGACTGCGGCCGGCAGAATGCGCTCAGGCTTCACAATTTCAGCCAGTGCAGCTAAGCGGGAGTCAGGAACCTCAACGATGCCCACATTAGGCTCAATCGTGCAGAAAGGATAGTTTTCCGCTGCGATCCCAGCCTTGGTAAGCGCATTAAAGAGGGTAGATTTGCCGACATTAGGCAGGCCGACGATGCCACATTTTAAAGACATGGGCTTATTGTAAAGGGGCTGGATTCGATATCATGGAGTTATGTCAGAAGTTCACCCAAAAATCTCCACTAAATCCCCTCCACATCCCATTAAAGTTCGCACCGTAGACGTTGCCGTTATTGGAGGAGGGATCGTTGGCAAAGCTTGCGCCTTAGGATTAGCGCAGCTTGGCCTAAATACTATTGAAATCGCTCCCGATTTGGGGCAAACCGTACCAAGCCCAGAAGGAGATCAATGGGGTCAACGGGTTTACGCTTTTTCGCTCAGCACACAAAAATTATTAGCCTATCTACAAATTTGGGATGCCCTAGATCATTCCCGTATTCAAGTTTTAAGGGATATGCGGATTTATGGAGATCGGGGCGAAAAGAATGATCAACTCCACCTATCGGCATTCGAAGCGGGTACACCTCAATTAGCATGGATTGGCGAATCCAATCTGGTTGAACATATTCTTGATCAAGCATCTCGTTTTCAAAATAAATTAGAGCGCTTAACTGATGTTGTCGAAAAAATAGATACTGATCACGAGGGTGTCACGCTTAATTTAAAAAATGGAGATGTCATTCAAGCGCAACTGGTAATTGCAGCCGATGGCGCAAACTCACCCATCCGCAGTGGGTTGGGAATTAGCACCAGCGAAGAAAGTTATTCTCAAAGCGCTGTAGTGGCCAATTGGATATGCACCTATCCTCACCTTGAAACTGCTTTTCAGTGGTTTTTACCAGGCGGTGACATCATTGCGATGCTGCCACTGCCAAACAAACAAGTATCAATGGTTTGGTCAACTTCTCCAGAAAATGCATCTGTACTTTTGAAGCTTGACCAAAATGGATGGTCCGATCTTTTAAGCACTGTCGCCAATGCTGCTATTGGCAAACAATTGGGTGAGCTCACCCTGAATTCAGCGCCTGCAGCTTTCCCATTAAGAAAAATTCGGGCGAGTCGATTTATTGGCCCAGAATCTTCTCCAAAGATTGCCCTGATTGGTGATGCTGCCCACGTGATGCATCCGCTAGCCGGACAGGGCTTAAATTTAGGTCTTCGTGATGTGGCCGTTTTACTCAATATTCTTGGTAAGCGTGAGTCCTTTCGCTCAGTGAGTGACCCAGTTCTATTGCGTCGTTATGAACGCCAGCGCCAAGGAGACACTACTGCGCTACTGTGGGTCACCGATAAACTGAAAAGATTATTTTCTGCAAGCAGCAATCCAGAGCGTCAACTCCGCAATTGGGGTCTTGGGTTAGTTAATAGAAGTCACTTTATGAAACAACGCCTCATTGAGCGCGCCTTAGGGGATATTGATTTTGAATAAAAAAATTTTTAGTAGCCTATTCGTCCTTAGCGCTCTTCTTTGCATCGGCACCGCTCATGCACAAGCAGAACAACAACTCAAGACTGAGCTCCAGAAGAAATTAGGTAGCAACGCCAAAGTACGCAGCGTTTCTCCGTCTCCTGTCGCAGGTCTATATGAAGTGTTAGTTGGTAATGATGTCTTCTATTCAGACAGTACCGGAAAATATCTGATCCAAGGAGAAATCATTGAGTTGGCAACAGGTAAAAATATTACCGAACAAAGGCAAGCCGATATAAATCGGATTAAGTGGGCTGACCTCACAACAGCAAATGCGATCAAAACAGTCCGCGGGAATGGTAGCCGACAACTAGCAGTATTTTCTGATCCGAATTGTGGCTACTGTAAGCGTCTTGACAAGTCATTACAGCAGCTAGATAACGTCACCATCTACACCTATCTGATTCCTATTTTATCGGCAGACTCAGCTCTCAAATCAAAACAAATATGGTGCTCTAGTGATCCTTATAAGACCTATATAGATTGGATGGTTAATGGGCTTACTCCTAGCGGTAAGAGTGATTGCACCACCCCACTAGATAAAAATTTGGCTTTTGCAAAGTCTTATGGCATCACTGGTACACCGACCCTTTTCTTTACTGATGGCAGTCGTTTTCCTGGTGCGGTTCAGATTGCGGACATTGAAAAGAAATTTAGCTCACTTAAATAAACATCATGAGTCACTCAGATCTTCCTGCAATTCAATACACCATATGGCCAGCTGACCTGCATGGCCATCGCTTTCGGGTCAAGCTGCACATTACCAATCCAGACCCCAATGGTCAAATATTAGAAATGCCAGCATGGATTCCAGGCAGCTATCTGATTCGAGATTTCAGTAAACATATTGAATCTATTCAGGCATATACGACTGGGAAAAATATCAAACCTGTTTCTTTAGATCGAATTGATAACGACCGCTGGCGCCTTCCTCAGAACTGTGCTGCCGTAGACATTATCACTACAGTCTATGCCTTTGATTCCTCAGTTCGAGCAGCCTATCTCGATACTGAGCGAGCATTCTTTAATGCTAGTAGCTTATGTCTAGCAGTAAAAGGGCAAGAACAGTTGCCGTGTTCTCTTGCCATTGTTGCGCCAGAAGCGGCGAGTGCCGAGCACTGGTCAGTGCAAACAAGCATGAGGTCAGCGAAAACTGATTCACACGGTTTTGGTTTTTATCTAGCGAAAGATTACGAGGACTTACTTGATCATCCAGTTGCTATGGGTGAATTTCAAATAGTGCAGTGGAAATCCAATGGGATTCCACATCGCATGGCGATTCAAGGATGCATGAACCTGATAGATTCAGCAAAACTGGCAGATGATCTACAAGCAATTTGCACCTCTACGATTAATCTATTTGAACCTCAATCCAAAAAGGCGCCGTTTAATCACTACCTATTCTTAGTCAATGCAGTACTCAATGGCTATGGCGGTCTTGAACACCGTAATAGCACTGCTTTACTATGTCGCCGTGATCAGATTCCTCAAAGCGGGATACTTTATGAAGAAAGTATTTATAGGGAGTTTTTAGGCTTATGCAGTCATGAGTATTTTCATGCATGGTTGGTAAAGCGCATCCAACCGAAAGCATTCCAGCCTTACCAACTTGACCGCAGAAATCATACTCGCCTGCTCTGGCTATTTGAGGGCTTCACCAGCTACTATGATGATCTTCAGCTGTTTCGTAGCAAACGGATAGACCTCAAAACGTATTTGAAATTAGTTGCCGATAACTGGAATGGAATTTTGCGTGGCCCAGGACGGCAGAAACAAAGTCTTGCAGATAGCTCGTTTGATGCTTGGAATAAGTATTACCAGGCTGATGAAAATACCCCAAATGCAGTAGTGAGTTACTACGGTAAGGGTGCCTTACTTGCATTAGGGCTAGATCTACAAATTAGGGCTTTCTCAAAAAATCAGAAGTCTTTAGACGACCTGATGCGACTCATTTGGCAAAGGCATGGTGTCACTATGGAGGGCCTTGCCGAGGATGGTATGGACAATCTGTTACTCGATCTTTTAGGAAGTGGTTTTATAAAAACTTGGCATGAAATAAAGCGTAAGTATATTTTTGGTACTGAAGATATACCCATTCAAAAATGGATTGCCTCAAAACATATCTCAGTTCAACTAAAACCAGTATCCAAACTTGAAAAGCTGAAGCTTCGATTTGGTATGCGTTATAGCGACGCTAATGGCTGGCTCAAAGTGACCCATGTTTTGGATGGAGGAATTGCCCAAGCAGCTGGGCTATCAGCGGGTGATTTACTGGCTAGTATCAATGGTCAACGCATCACTAGCGCACGCTGGGATAAGGTTCTTGCTGGACTTTCAGAGAATCAAAACATCAGTATTTGCTTTTATCGAGATGACTTGATGCATGAGCGCTTGGCTCTACTGAAAGCCACTATGCCTACTCAATATGAGCTCAGCAGTACAAAAAACGCCTAATTGATTTGATGTATTCTTTTTCTGAAGTTGACATTCCAAAAGACTGGCGAGAGCTGCTAGGCGATTATTTTGAATCTAGAGAGTGGGTAGCATTAAAAGATAATCTGCAAGCGCTGTTGATCCAAGAGCCTCAAATGATTGGGCCCAAGCCCGAGTTTTTTTTCAAAGCCTTGCAATTAACGACCGTTGATCAAGTCAAGGTTGTTATTTTGGGCCAGGATCCCTATCACTCACCAGGGCTTGCTCAAGGACTGGCATTTTCGATCCCTGCGAATATTCCAATCAATTCGCGTGCATTCCCAAGCTCACTCCGCAATATTGGCAAAGCGCTTGCTCTTGAACAGTTTGGCCACCTTCCTAATGGTGATTTACAGCCTTGGGCCAAACAAGGCGTACTACTCCTAAATACCGCCTTGAGTGTGAAATTAGGTGAGGCAGGGAGTCATGCCAATCTTGGATGGAAGAGTTTGATTGATCAATTAATTTGTGCCTTAGCTCAACACAAGCCGAATTTGGTTTGGATGCTTTGGGGTGGTCATGCACAATCCAAATTGCCTCTGATAGCCAATGCTTCTCAACAGCTCATTTTGCAATCGTCCCACCCTTCAGGACTGGGTGTCTATAAAACTGACCGGCCTTTCTTAGAGCCTGGTGATCAGAAAAGCTGTGGTCATTTTATGAAGACCAATGAGTGGCTGGTGCAACATAGTGAGACCCCCATTGAATGGGTAAGCCACAGCACTGAAGACTTATTTAGCGATAGCGGTGAAAATATATCCCACTAGGCAGGATGCAAAAATAGCACTGATCCACTCGAGCATCTGCCCAGACTGAAAAAAACCGGCGTACTGTCCCAAATAGGCGCTGGCAGCGGCTGCAATAAAGCCTAGAAAGCCAGCCAAGAAGAGCTTTACCGGCTTTGATCCGCTAGACCTGCCAGGGTAAAAAATCCAAGCCGATGCCCCCGATACACCGCCAATCACCAGAAAAGCCAAAAACCCCATTGTTACCCCCATTAATAGCGTCATCAAATCTATAATCACCATTATGAAGTTGTTGACACTCGGCATCAATCATCACACAGCGCCGGTCGCCATTCGGGAAAAGGTCGCCTTTGACCCCGAATTTCTTCAAGAAGCGTTGCACGATCTTCGTCAACACCTCCTTGGCGGGAATCAGGCTGGGCTACCCGAGGCGACCATTTTGTCAACTTGCAATCGCACTGAAGTCTATTGTGCTGCCAATGATGCTAGCGCGGCCGGACTCTTACATGAAGCGACTTTTGATTGGCTTGCCAAAACCCAACGGCTGGCCCCAAGCAGCCTTCAGCCCCATATTTATTCTCTTCCCCAATCGGATGCGGTTCGTCACGCTTTTAGGGTGGCATGCGGTCTAGATTCAATGGTCATTGGCGAAACCCAAATCTTGGGACAAATGAAAGATGCAGTTAGAACTGCCAATGATGCAGGAGTTTTAGGGACTTACCTAAACCAACTGTTTCAGAAAACATTCGCTGTTGCCAAGGAAGTTCGTGGCTCAACAGAAATAGGCGCGCATTCAATTTCAATGGCCGCCGCATCTGTTCGCTTATCAGAACGCATCTACGAAAAAATTTCCGATCAGCGGATTTTATTTATTGGTGCTGGTGACATGATTACCCTGTGTGCAACTCACTTTGTAGCACGCAAACCCAAAAATGTAGCGATTGCCAATCGCACGATTGAACGAGGTCAAGAACTTGCAGATATTATTTCTTGTCAAAATGTAGAGGCTGAATCGTTCAGACTTTCGGAGCTACCTGGGCGTCTCCATGAATTCGACATTATTATTTCGAGCACTGCCTCCTCCTTACCTATCATTGGTCTGGGTATGGTGGAAAGCGCCCTGAAACTACGTCGTCGTAAACCCATGGTCATGATTGACTTGGCTGTCCCGCGTGACTTTGAGCCTGAAATCTCCAGACTTGCTGATGTGTATCTGTATACCGTAGACGATTTAGGTCTCATGATTCAGACTGGCGCCAATTTGCGTCAAGCTGCTGTTAGCCAGGCTGAGGCGATCATTGAAGATCGCGTTGGCAACTTTATGCATTGGATGGATGGGCGCAATGCAGTGCCGATCATTCAGGATATCCAGCAGCAAGGCGAACGCTTAAGACAGCTTGAGCTTGAGCGTGCAATGAAACGCCTCATGCGGGGCGACGACCCTCAAGAAGTGCTCAATGCAATGGCCCAAGGCCTTACAAATAAATTTTTACATGGTTTACTCCATGCACTCCAACACTCCAATGGT
>Ga0164295_10000921_pt1 | contig 24404 bp, 21 predicted proteins | sample GEODES006metaG_FD_111798 | JGI IMG/M metagenome (GOLD analysis project Ga0164295, IMG submission 111798) | Oligotrophic lake water microbial communities from Sparkling Lake, Wisconsin, USA - GEODES006 metaG | ecosystem: Environmental > Aquatic > Freshwater > Lake | place: USA: Sparkling Lake... | reverse complement strand
GAAGTGCTGCATCAAGTCCTCGCTCATCGCCACCTTGCGCCACTGCTTCACCTCTTCCGGCGCGGCGAGGTCGATGAGGTGCTTCAGGCGCTTGTCCGGCGCGAGCAGAAGTTCATGCGCCGCATTCAGCGCCGCGTGATCCGCGCCGGGCGCTTTGGATTGGGCGAAGTAAGCCGCCCGCACAGTCTCCTCGTCCACAGCCGCTGCACGCGGCAGGCCCAATGTCGCAAAGGCATCCATGCTCAGGCCGCGAAACTCTCCCCGCACGAGCACGTCACCACCGCGTTTGGATTTTTCACCTTGAAGCCACCCTGCTGAAGGTCATCGCTGTAGTCCAGCTCCGAGCCGCTCACGAACAGGGCGCTCTTCGGGTCGATGACCACGCGCACATCACTGGTGATGACCATGATGTCGCGGTTCGCCGGGCCGTCGACGAGGTCCATCTTGTATTGCAGGCCCGAGCAGCCACCACCCACCACCGCCACGCGCAGCGCCCCGTGTTCGGCGCGGCCCTGGCGCGTCAGCAGGCCGGTCAGCTTGGTCGCCGCGTTGGGCAGCACCTTGATGAGCTTATCGTTGCCAATCTTGTAATTGATCGCGGGGGCGTCGGTCATGGTTAGAGCATAGCCGTAGATCCTGGAGTCTCAAGGCAGTCCGTTGAAAGTAGCCCAGTTGCGCCGCAACTGGGCTACATTGTCCCTGCTTGCCCCGCGCCCGCTTCTTCGATAACCTCCACCATGATGAAAACGCTTTCCCTTGCTCTGCTCGCCGTCGCCCTGCCCTTCTCGTTGCACGCCAACCCCGAACTGCGCGCCGCCGTGGCGCAGAGTTTTGGCGAAGCCCAGGCGTCCAAGATCATCCTCGTCCAGGCCACGCCGAATGCCGCCGATCCCCAGCAGTGGACCGTGTATGCGGCGGATGCCTTCCGGCCCACGCAGCAAGTGCGCAGCATCGTCACCTTGACCGGCACCCTCTGGAAGGCCGACCCCGCAGGCGCAGGCAGCCTGCTCAACCGCACCCCGCCCGCCCCGCTCGACTTCAATCGCGTGAAAGTCCGATCCAGCGCCGCGCGCGACGCCGTGGCCAAGGTGGCGTCGGCCGCGAACACCAGCTTTGCCACGGTGGCTTACCAGCTGGCGATGAACGATGCTGGCACGCCCGAGTGGGGCTTGGCGCTGAACGATAGCACCGGCTACGAGGTCGGCTTCTGCGTGGTGAACGCTGAGTCCGGCACCGTCACCTTCATGAGCTGGACCCCACGCGGCGGCCAGCCCGCGACGAAGGGTTCCGACAACAACAGCTCCGGTGCCCTCGCCGCGCAAAAGGTCAAAGACAAAGCCCGCAAGGCCTGGAACTGGACCGAAAAAGCTGGCCGCGAGACCGGCAATTTCTTCAAGGAGCTGTTCAAGCGCGACCGGTAATACGAAACCGGTGTGTGGCTACGGCTTGGCGGTTGAACTTTCATCCCGGGCTTTTTTATCGAACGCGGTGGAAGCTTCTGCTGTTCATTTCGGTGTCGATGGCCTTCCCATAGTTGATCAGCTTTTTTGCATGTCATTCTGAGCGTGTTTGCGGCCGTGCTTGACGACTAGGCCAAGAATCTGAAGGCGAAGGTCGACTCGTCCCGCTACGGCCTGGATACTGGGGGCGAGGGTGCCAAGGTGGGCATCAGCTTCAAATTCTGATCTCTACGCGCAATTCCGTCGACTTCGGAGCTCGCCAGCCTCGCTTTCCCGGCGAAAGTCGGCACGGTAATTGCAATCACCTCTGCCGAATGTCCATCCACGTCGCCCTTCATCACCGCACGAGTTATCGTTATGACCGCCCTGTGAACCTGGGGCCGCAGGTTGTCCGGCTACGGCCTGCCCCGCACGCTCGCACCCGCATTCTTGGCTACTCGCTGAAGGTGGAACCGGGCGGGCATTTCCTGAACTGGCAGCAGGACTCGCAGGCCAATTACCTGGCCCGCTTGGTATTCCCGGAAAAGACCCGGGAGTTCAGCGTGACGGTTGATCTGGTGGCCGAAATGGCGGTCTTCAACCCCTTTGATTTCTTCCTGGAGCCGGCCGCGGAGAAGTTCCCGTTCGAGTATGATCGGATCCTCGACCATGAGTTGGAGCCGTTTCGCCGGAAGGAGCCGATGACGCCGGATTTCCTGGCCTACCTGTCGGATGTGCGCACGGATATCCTGGGAGCTTCCTACCAATGGGATGGCAAGGGCGAGGACCCGCGCATGAGGACGATCGACTTCCTGGTCGCGATCAACCAGAAGGTCTGGAAGGACATCGGCTACACCATCCGCATGGAGCCGGGGGTGCAGACGCCGGAGGAAACGCTGATCAAGCGCAGCGGTTCCTGCCGTGATTCGTCCTGGCTGCTCTGCCAGCTGATGCGCCACTGCGGCCTGGCCTCGCGCTTCGTCAGCGGTTACCTGCTGCAGCTGGCACCGGACGTGAAATCGCTCGATGGACCGAGCGGTCCGGAGAAGGATTTCACCGACTTGCACGCCTGGTGCGAGGTGTATCTGCCCGGCGCGGGCTGGGTCGGGCTGGATGCGACCAGTGGCCTGCTCGCCGGTGAGGGCCACATTCCGCTGGCCTGCGCGCCGGATCCTACCAGCGCGGCCCCGATTTCGGGCGCGGTGGACAAGTGCGAGGTGGAGTTCGGCCACGAAATGCACATCACCCGCGTGCATGAGTCCGCGCGTGTGACGAAGCCTTACTCCGATGAGCAGTGGGCGGAGATCGAGGCGCTGGGCCACAAGGTGGACGCGGATTTGAAACGCGGGGATGTGCGCCTGACGATGGGTGGCGAGCCGACCTTTGTTAGCATCGACGACTATGATGGGGCCGAGTGGAACACCGACGCGCTGGGGCCGGTGAAGCGGATGCGCTCCGACCAGCTGTTGCGCCGCCTGCAACAGCGGTTCGCCCCGGGCGCGTTTTTGCATCACGGCATGGGCAAGTGGTATCCCGGCGAGCCGCTGCCGCGCTGGACCTTCGGCTGCTACTGGCGGAAGGACGGCGTGCCGGTGTGGGATGACGTGGCGCTGATCGCCGACGACACTGTGGACTACGGCTTCGGGCCGGCGGAGTCCGAGCGTTTCATTCATGCGCTGGCCGTGGCGATGGACATGGATCCGAAATGGATCATGCCTGGCTACGAAGACGCGCTCTACTACATGTGGCGCGAGCGCAAGCTGCCCTCGAATGTGACGCCGACGAACAACCAGCTGGAGAACGAGCTGGAGCGCGCGCGCCTAGCGAAGATCTTCTCGCAGGGGCTGAACCGCGTCATTGGCCACACCATGCCTGTCCAGCGCCGCTGGGCCAACGGCTGGCCGTATTGGGCCAGCGGTCCGTGGTTCATGCGCCCGGACGATGTGCTGTATCTCCTGCCCGGCGATTCGCCCATGGGCTTCCGCCTGCCGCTGGATGGGGTGCCCTGGGTGTCGAAGACAGACTATCCCTATATCAACGAGCCCGACCCGCTGATGGACCGTCCGCCGCTGCCGCCTCGGCCCAAGATCGATCCGCAGCGTTACCTGGCCGCTGGCATTGAGCCCGGAGGTCTGGGCAAGGCCTATGGCTCAGCCTTTGGCCCCGGTGGACAGGCGGTTCCCTTTGCAAAGCCCGAGTTCCGCAAGGACGATGATGTGGAGCGCGCTCCCCAGAAGGGGGACTCCGCTTCCTGGATCGTGCGCACCGCCTTGTGCGTGGAGCCGCGTGAGGGCAAGCTGCACGTCTTCATGCCGCCGGTGGAGACGCTGGAGGATTACCTGGAGATCGTCGCCGCCGTCGAAAGCACTGCCCGCTACCTGGGGATGCCGGTGCTGATGGAGGGCTACACCCCGCCGCATGATCCGCGTCTGAACGTGCTGAAGATCACGCCTGACCCGGGTGTGATCGAGGTGAATGTGCAGCCCTCCGCGAGCTGGGACGAGATGGTGCGCAACACCAGCATCCTCTACGAAGAGGCACGAAACGTGCGCCTGGGCACGGAGAAATTCATGGTCGATGGTCGCCACACCGGCACTGGCGGCGGCAATCACATCGTGGTCGGCGGCAGCACGCCGGCGGACAGCCCGCTGCTGCGCCGCCCGGACCTGTTGCGCAGCTTGGTCACGTATTGGCAGCATCACCCCGCGCTCTCGTATCTATTCAGCGGCCTGTTCATTGGGCCGACAAGCCAGGCCCCGCGCATCGACGAGGCGCGCAATGACTCGCTTTACGAGCTGGAGGTCGCCTTTCAGCAGATCAAGCCCTTCAAAAAAGTGCCCGCGTGGCTGGTGGACCGCATCTTCCGCAACCTGCTGGTGGATGCCACGGGCAACACGCACCGCGCCGAGTTCTGCATCGACAAGCTCTACTCGCCCGACAGTGCCACCGGCCGACTCGGCCTGCTGGAGCTGCGCGCCTTTGAAATGCCGCCGCACGCGCAGATGAGCCTCACGCAGCAGCTGGTGCTGCGCGCGCTGATCGCCCGCTTCTGGAACGAGCCCTACACCAAGCCGCTGGTGCGCTGGGGCACGGAGATCCATGACAAGTATCTGCTGCCGCACTTCATCCAGCAGGACATGAATGATGTGGTCAGCGACCTCACGGCGGCTGGCTACCCGATGCAGCCGGAGTGGTTCGATCCACACTTCGAATTCCGCTTCCCCACTGTGGGCGACCACAGCGTGCGCGACATTCAGCTGGAGCTGCGCCACGCGCTGGAGCCCTGGCATGTGCTGGGAGAAGAAGGCGGGGCGGGTGGCACCGTTCGCTTCGTCGATTCGTCCGTGGAGCGCATGCAGATCAAGGTGAACGCGGCGACCGACAGCCGCCATGCCATCCTGTGCAACGGCCGCCGCATCCCCTTGCAGCCCACCGGGGTGAATGGCGAGTTCGTGGCCGCTGTGCGCTACCGCGCCTGGCAGCCCGGCTCTTGCCTGCACCCGACGGTTGGTGTGCACAGCCCGCTCACCTTTGATGTGGTGGACACCTGGAACGACCGCAGCATCGGCGGCTGCTCGTATCACGTCAGCCATCCCGGCGGCCGCAGCTACGACACCTTCCCGGTCAATGGCTACGAAGCCGAGAGCCGACGCCTGTCCCGCTTCTTCCGCCACGGTCATACCGGGGGCAAGATCAGCGTGCAGGAGCCGGAGCTGAGCGCCGAGTTCCCCTTCACCCTGGATCTGCGGGCCTAGCCCACGGCTTTGGATTTCACCGCTCCGCCTCACGGCGGGGCTGGTGGCGTCTTCGTTGGACGCCTTGTTTGTTTTCGGCACTTTACCTGCTGCTCCCCGTCGCTCCGCCAATGCCACCCACCGCCCCTCCACCCCTGCCCGCCACCTCGCAGCGCTCGCGCTTGCTGCGTGATTACAAGGGCACGCCCGGTGCTTATGACGAGGTGCTGGACGCCGCGGGCACCATCCGCCCGCATTACCGCACCTTGATGGCGGAGCTGGAGAAGCAGGGCGTGGATGAACTGCAACGCCGCTGGGAGACGGGCCGCCGTTTCATCCATGAGCAAGGGGTGACCTACAATGTCTACGGCGATCCCATGGGCATGGAGCGCCCCTGGGAACTGGACCCGGTGCCGCTGCTGATCTCCGCCGCCGAGTGGCGCGGGCTGGAGGCGGCGCTGATCCAGCGCGCGCAGGTGATCAATGCGGTGCTGGCCGATTGCTATGGCGAGCAGACGCTGATTCAGAGCGGCAAGCTGCCCCCGGCCCTGGTGCTGGCTCAGCCCGATTTCTTGCGTCCCTGCCATGGCATCAAGCCCGCCAATGACACTTACCTCAACTGCTACGCCGTGGACCTCGCGCGCGCGCCGGACGGCAAGTGGTGGGCCATCTCAGACCGCACGCAGATTCCCACTGGCTCGGGCTACACGCTGGCGAACCGGCTGGTGACCTCGCGCGTGCTGCCCGAGGTGTTCCGCGACTGCCATGTGCTGCGCCTGGCGGGTTTCTACTCGCACATGCGGGACTCTCTCTCGCGCATGGCCTCGCGCCGCACGGACGACCCGCGCATCGTGGTCCTCACGCCGGGGCCGCACAACGAGACCTACTTTGAGCAATCCTACCTGGCGCGCTACCTGGGCTACTCCCTGGTGGAGGGCCAAGATTTGACCGTGCGCGATGGCCGTGTGTTCCTGAAGACGCTGAGCGGACTGGAGCCGGTGGATGTGATCCTGCGCCGAGTGGACGACGACTTCTGCGATCCGCTGGAGCTGCGCAACGATTCGATCCTCGGCGTGCCAGGGCTGGTCGAGGCGCTGCGCACGGGCACGGTCTCCATCGCGAATCATCTGGGCAGCGGCCTGCTGCAGAGCCCGGCCTTCATGGCCTTTCTGCCCGGTCTGTGCCAGCACCTGCTGGGCGAGGAATTGAAGCTCCCGTCCGTGGCCACGTGGTGGTGCGGGCAGGACGCGGCCAGGAGCCAGGTCTTCAGCAATTTCGACCGCTTGTTCATCAAGCCGGCCATGCGTTCCCAGGTCAAAGGCATGGCCCCGGGCATGGCCATGACGGCGGCGGAGCGCGAGGACCTCAAGAAACGCATCCAGTTCCAGCCGCACTTGTATGTGGCGCAGGAGCGGGTGGAGCTCTCTACCGCGCCAACGTGGAAGGACGGCCGCCTAATCGCGCGGCCCGTGGCCATGCGCGTGTATCTCGTCGCAGGCGAGGATGGCAATTACCACGTCATGCCCGGCGGCATGGCGCGCATCGCCCCGCTGGATGGCGCGCGCATGATCTCCATGCAGAAGGGCGGCTCCAGCAAGGATGTCTGGGTGCTGAACGACGCGCCCGTGGATGATACCACGCTGATGCCGCGCAGCGCGGATGTCATTCAACTGCGCCGCACGGGCAACAACCTGCCCAGCCGCGTGGCGGACAATCTTTACTGGCTGGGCCGCTATGCTGAGCGCGCCGAGTGCACTGCGCGTCTGCTCCGCAGCTCGTTGATCCGGCTGAACGAAAGCGGCGCTGGAGCCATTGCTTTGCTCGGGCCGTTCTTGCAAACTTTGGAAGCCCAGCATCAACTGTCCGCCGGGCACAGCGCGCAGTTGCTCAAGTCCAATGCCGAGACGCTGGAGGCGGAGCTGCTTGACATGATTGTGCAGCCCGAGCACGCGGGCAGCCTGCGCAGCATCACCGATCAGATGCAGCGCCTGGGTATGCAGGTGCGCGACCGAACGTCCAACGACTACTGGCGCGCGCTGAGCACGCTGGATGACTGCATCGCCACCGCCGCCAAGGCGAGTGACTTCCTCATTGGCGACGCCATCGTGGTGATCAACCAAGTGCTGCTCGGCCTCGCCTCCCTGCATGGTCTGGCCAATGAAAACATGACCCGCGCCCAGGGCTGGCGCTTCATGGACATGGGCCGCCGCGTGGAGCGGTCGATCTACTTCAGCAGCTTCCTCGGCAGCGCGCTGCGCAGCGGCATCGCTGAAAATCCCAGCGCGCTGGAGGCGGTGCTGGAGATGGCGGACAGCACCATCACTTACCGCTCGCGTTACAACCTGATGCCGCACATCGCTGCCGTGTATGACCTGGTCATGCTCGACGAGACGAACCCGCGCTCCCTGGCCTTCCAGTTCCGGCAGTTGAACAAGCACTTCGAGCGTCTGCCCGGCGAGGACACCGCCACGCTCACCCCGGCCAAGCGCCTGCTCATCGACGCTTGGTCCCGCCTCACCCTGGCTGACCCGCTGGAACTCGCGGGCCAGACCAAGCCCGCGCACACTTCCTGCGCGGCCACGCTCATCCACATCGAAAAGGCCATGCCCAAGCTCTCCGACGCGCTGGCCATCACCTACTTCGCGCACTCCTCGATCTCGCGGGCGGGCGAAGTCACCCCTTCGGCGGAATGACCTACCGCATCGTTCACCGCACTACGTATCGCTACTCGGAGCCGGTCACCGTCTCCCAGCACACCGCGCGCATGCAGCCCCTGACCACGGCGCATCAGCACAGCACGGACTTCAAGCTCAGCATCAAGCCCGCGCCCGCCTTGCGGACCACGCGCACCGATTACTTTGGCAACAGCGTGTGCATGTTCAGCGTGCAAGGCCTGCACAAGGAGCTGGAAGTCATCGCCACCAGCACGGTCAGCATTCGTCGGCCGGAGGAGCTGCTGATCGCCGCCTCGCCTACCTACGCCCAGGTGCGGAAGTTGTATGTGGACCCCGTTTCCCCGGCCTTGTGCGACTCCTACCAGTTCATCTTCAACTCCCCGCACGTGCAGGTGCGCCAGGACTATGCCGATTATGCCATGGCCAGTTTCACGGCAGACACGCCGGTGCTTGCCGGGGCGCGTGACCTGATTCATCGCATCCACAAGGACTTCAAGTTTGACCCCGCCGCCACCACCGTGGCCACGCCCCTGGAGGAAGTGTGGACCAAGCGCCGTGGCGTCTGCCAGGACTTCGCGCATCTCGGCATCGCCTGCCTGCGCAGCATCGGCCTGCCCGCGCGCTACGTCAGCGGCTACCTGCGCACCAAACCGCCTGTCGGCCAGCCACGCCTCGTCGGCGCGGATCAAAGCCATGCTTGGTTCTCCATGCACTGCCCGGAGGTCGGCTGGGTGGATTTTGATCCCACCAACGACACCATTCCTGGCGAGGAACATCCCGTCGTCGCCGTTGGCCGTGATTTCAGCGATGTCAGCCCGCTCGTTGGCCTGCTCACCGGCGGCGGCAAGCACGTCGTTTATGTGGGCGTGGATGTGGAGGAGGTTTAGCCTGCTCAGGCAAATGCTTCCAAGCGATCCGAATAGACACACACGAGTTTGCTGCCGGGAAGCAACGCTTCCACACGAGGGCAGACGCTTTGCAGAAAGAGATGGTAGTCAGCTTTTCGCATGTTGCCGAATCGAAGATGCACGATCCAGGGCGGAGGTGCCGACACAAGAATACGATCCGAGAAAATCCGTGTCCTTGGTGACGATGACTAGTTGGTGCCGCCTTGCCGTTTCCCACAACTCCGAATCTGTGGGGTTGGCTCCGAACTGCCTGGCGTGATGAACAGGCAACGAGGGCTGGAAGGTCAAGCCCACCGGCAGGTTCTCGTCCAGCAGGTAACCTTTCACACCAGCGCGGAGACTTGGAAGTGATTGCTCATCAAGCGCGACACCCAGCCGAGGCAAGCATTCACATCCTCGCGCGTGATGGATGGATAAGCCTCCAGCACATCTTCTGGTGTGTCTCCTGCGGCCAGGAACTCCAGCACGGTCTGCACGGTGATCCGGGTGCCCCGGATCACAGGCCTGCCGTTGCAGATGCCGGGATCAATCACGATGCGCTCGCTCATGGCCGATGATAAAGGCCGGTGCCGCATATCGCAAGCGCCTTCACCCCTCCTGCAACATCGCACGCAGGCCGGAGATGAAGGACTTGTTCTCGTCCAGCGTGACCGGCTCGCGCATGTGCTTGGCGTAGTCCAGCTCCTGGATGTATTTGCGATCCAGCTCCTTCAAAAACGGGCTGGGCAGCTGGGCCAGCTTCTCGCCCCAGCGGGTGCGCCAGCGCACGTGGCTGAGCGTCAGGTTTTTCATCGCGCGGGTGATGCCCACGTAGAAGAGACGGCGCTCCTCATCCACGCGGCCTTCGTCCCAGCTGCGCTTGTGCGGCAGCAACCCTTGCTCCACGCCGGGCAGATACACCACCGGGAACTCCAGGCCCTTGGACGCGTGCATGGTGATCAGGCACACACCTTTCTTATCCATGATGTCATCGTCCTTGTCCTCGCGCTCGTCGTTGAGGCAGATCTCATCCAGGAAGCCCGCGAGACCATCCTTGCGGTTGCGTGCGTCATAGTTGTTAATCTGCTCCACAAGGCTGCCGATGGCGGTCTTCCAGACTTCCATGTCCTCGGGGTCCTTGGCTCCCTTTTCCAGGTAGGCGAAGTATTCGATCTCCTGGATCAAGGCTTCGGTCATCTTGCCCAGGAAGGTGCCCTGCGCGCTGGCGGAGGAGGCATACTTGCTGATCAACTCCGTGAAGGCGGCGATCGACTTGCGGGTCTTCTCCGGCACCTTGCGCTGGAAGTTGGGATCGCACAGCACCACGAACATGCTGCAGCCCCGCTCGATGCTGTCCTCGCGCGCCAGCTCCACCGTGGCGGCGCCAATGCCGCGCGTGGGCGTGTTCACGATGCGTTGCAGGCTCACATCGTCGTGCGGGTTGTGCAGCACGGTCAGGTAGCTGGTGATGTCCTTGATCTCGCGCTTGTCGAAGAAGCTGCGCGCGCCAACGACGCGATACGGAATGCGACGCTGGCGGAAGTGCTGCTCTAGCACGCGGCTTTGGTCATTGGTGCGGAATAGCACGGCAAAGTCCTCCCAGGGCGACTTGTGCTGCAGGTGCGCATTCTCGATTTCCTTCACGATCATCTCCGCCTCCTGCTTCTCATCCTCGGTGATCAGCAGGCGCACATTGTCGTTGCCCAGGTTGCGGCTCCACAGCGTCTTGGGACGGCGGCCGAGGTTCTTTTGGATCAGGCTGTTAGCCGTGTGCAGGATCGGTGTGGTGCTGCGGTAGTTCTCTTCCAGCTTGATGATGTGCGGGTTGGGGAAGAAACGCTCGAACTCCAGGATGTTGGTGATGTCAGCCCCGCGCCAGCCGTAGATGGACTGATCGTCATCACCCACGACGCAGACGTTGTAAGGCGGTCCGACCAGGGCGCGCAGCAGGCGCATTTGCAGGGAGTTCGTGTCCTGGAACTCATCGACCATGACGTAGCGATGCTTCAAGCGAACCAGCTCACGCACGTCCTCATGTTCTTCCAGCAACTGCACGCCGAGGATGATCAAGTCGTCGAAGTCCATCGCGTTCAACGCGCGCATCTCGGTCTGATACGCTTCCATGATGGCGGCATCCAGCGACTCCTTGGGGTCGCCCAGGGAAACGCCGGAGTTCTTGGCCGAGCTGATCTTCGACTGCGCCTTCGAGGGGTCGTAGGACTCCTCCTTCGTGGTCAGGCGGCCGACGATTCGCTTTAGCAAACTGGTCTGCTCGCTCTGCGTGTAGATGGTCCAGTTCTTCTTGTAGCCGAGCTTCTCCGCATGCTCGCGCAGCAGCCGCACGCAGAAGGCATGGAAGGTGCCGAGCACGATCTTCTTGCCCTTGCCCTCGGCCACGGCGTCGATGACACGCTCGCGCATTTCATTGGCGGCCTTGTTGGTGAAGGTCACAGCCAGGATGTTGTCAGGCGGAATGCCTTGATCGACCATGTAGCTCATCCGCGCCGTGATAGTGCGCGTCTTGCCCGTGCCCGCGCCTGCGAGAATCAGCACCGGCCCATCAATCTGCATCACAGCCTCACGCTGCTGGGGGTTCAGCATCCCCATGCCGAAGGCAACTTTAGTCATTGGTCATGAGTCATGGGTTTTGGCCAATCACGGAGCACGGCGGGCAGCAATTTGTGTTCCTCCTGTTTGATTCTCGCGTGCAGTTTTTCAGCTGTGTCGCCCGGCAAGATTAGCACCTTGGCTTGGGCTAGAATCTTGCCGCCGTCGATCTGAGCATTCACGAGATGCACCGTGGTGCCGGTCTCGGTTTCGCCTGCATCAATGGCTCGCTGCACGGCGTGGCTGCCTTTGAACTTCGGCAGCAGTGAGGGGTGCACATTGATGATGCGATCCGCGAAAGCGGAGATCGTGGGCTCTTTCAGGATGCGCATGAAACCCGCGAGCACGACGACGTCCACGTCGGCGCGTTGCAGGTGCTCGCAGACTTCCTTTTGAGCGGAGTCGGCGAAGCGTTTCGGATTTGGGCCGGGATAGACAAGGAAGTGCGGCAAGCCTTCGCGCTTGGCGAGGGCGAGGATACCGCTGTCGGTGATGTCGCTGATTACGCAGGCGACTTCAGCGTCGAGCGTGCCTGCTTTGATCGCTGCGATGATTGCTTCGAAATTGCTGCCCTCACCCGAGCCGAGAATGCCGAGGCGGAGCTTCTTGGGGCCACTCGTTTCGCCAGCCTTCACGCGCTGCAAGGTCTTGGTGGTCGAGCGTCCTGGCACCAGGGCCAGGATTTCAATCTTCGCCCCGACGGCGTTCAGGGCTGCGCGCTCCTCGGGGTTCAGCGACTCGACGGTGTAGTCACCGCCCTTGGCATACACATGCGGCTGAATTTGCTCAATGAGCTTCGTCACGCGCGGTTCGTGGAAGACACAGACCCCATCCACGCTGCGCAACGCCTTCAAGATCTCGGCGCGGTCTTCTTCTGTGTTCACCGGGCGCAATGGGCCTTTGAGTTCGCGCACCGAGGCGTCGGAGTTCAGCGCGATGACCAAGGCATCGCCCAGCGCCCGGGCTTCGGCCAAGTAGCGCACGTGACCGGCGTGCAGCAGGTCGAAGCAGCCGTTGGTGAAGACAAGCTTCTTGCCCTCGGTCTCCAGGCGCTCGCGCAGGGCACGCACGTCTTCGGGGGACGAGATTGCGCTGGGTGGTTCGGGGGTGGCCATGCTGCTTCATGGCGAAAGCGCGCCTCTGCGCAAGCACGTGCCGCGACTTTCCTGTTTACCCTTTCGCGCCTTGCCCCTATAAACCGACCCACCATGCACGACCCACGAATCGACCAGCTCTCCCGCACTCTTGTCCGTTACTCGACCCAGGTGAAGAAAGGCGACCGGGTCTGGATCGATTGCTTTGATGTGCCGGGCTATGTGGCGGTTGCTTTGATTCGCGCGGTGGTCGAGGCCAAAGGGTTGCCGATTGTGAAGCTGCACGATGCCACCGTCTCACGCGAGCTGATGCGCCATGCTTCGCAGGAGCAATATGATGTGCTGGCCAAGAACAACCTGGACCTGATGAAGGAAACGGATTGCTACATCGCCGTGCGCGGCAGCCACAACATCACGGAGAACAGCGACGTGCCGGCGGACAAGATGAAGATGGTGCAGCAGATTTTGCGTCCCTTGCTCAATGAGCGTGTGAACAACACCCGCTGGTGCGTGCTGCGCTGGCCGTCCAGCAGCATGGCGCAGCAGGCGGGGATGAGCACGGAGGCTTTCGAGGACTTCTTCTTCAAGGTCTGCCTGCTCGACTACGCGGCGCTAGTGCCGTCGATGAACGCGCTGAAGAAGCTCATGGACAAGGCCGACAAGGTGCATCTGAAAGGCCCTGGCACCGACCTGCGTTTCAGCCTGAAGGGGCTGAAAGCCATCGCCTGTGGCGGTAAGCACAACATCCCGGATGGCGAGGTCTTCAGCGCGCCCGTGAAGGACAGCGTGGAAGGCGTCATCAGTTATAACGCCCCGACCATTTACCAGGGCATCGCCTTCGACTCGATTAAGCTAGAGTTCAGCAAGGGCAAGATCGTCAACGCCACCGCGAACAACACCAAGGCGATCAACAAGATCCTCGATAGCGACGAAGGTGCCCGCTACATCGGCGAGTTCGCCATCGGCTTTAACCGCGAGATCAAGGAGCCCATGCGTGACATTCTGTTCGACGAGAAGATCGCGGGCAGCTTCCATTTCACGCCCGGCCAGGCCTACGAAGGCATCGCCGACAATGGCAACCGCAGCCAGGTGCACTGGGACATGGTGAACATCCAGCGCCCTGATTACGGCGGGGGTGAGATCTGGTTCGACGGCAAGCTGATCCGCAAGGACGGCAAGTTCGTGCTGAAGGAACTGGAAGCGCTGAATTGAGATTGGGTTTGCCACAAAAGAGCACAGAGGGCACAAAGGGTAGCTTGAATAGAAGTTGGCTCTTTGGCTAGGATTTCGTTCTTATGAATTATGGGAACATTTTTGAGCTGTGTGACATTGTGCGTGAGACGGGCTTTGCAGCGCGCAGATATCTGGGGGCTGGGCATTTGGAGAAAATCTATGAGAACTCGCTCGCCAACCGATTGCGCAAGCAGGGCCTCAAGGTCATTCAGCAGCATCCGTTAAGTGTGTTCGATGAGGATGGCACTTTGCTCGGTGATTTTTATGCGGACCTGTTTGTCGATGACTGCTTGATCGTCGAACTCAAAGCCTGTCGGGGCATCGCGCCTGAGCACGAAGCGCAAGTGCTCGGCTATTTGCGAGCCGCCCGTATTAAAGACGGGATGTTGATTAATTTTGGTGGTCCCAAGTTCTGGACCAGGAAATACGCCATGTAATTCTTCTTTGTGTTCTCTGTGCCCTTTCGTGGCTAATTCATTTGTGAACTCATCGGCTGCGTAACTGTCTGACACGCCGCTGGTTGAATGACCACACACGCGCATGTCTGACAATGACGCCAACAACCCCTGGATCACCGGCTTTGCCTTGCTGGCGGGGACGGTGGTGGTCGCGATCACGGTGGCGGTGCTGATGGGTAGCGGGCGGCTGGCGGTGGAGGAGCCGCTTCAGGAAGGCTCTGCGCGGCTGCGGGAAAGAGCGCTGGTAGGCGGCACTGACTTTAGCGAGGTCTCAACCACTTCGACCCAGGCGGGCGGCGAAGCTGCGGTGAGCAAGTTAGAGTCTAGCCCGGTTGAAGATCCGCTCCTGGCCAGCATTCGCAAAGTGCTGGAGTCGCCCCATGCCGTGCCGAACGAAGCGTTGTTGACCTTCAAAACACGCGGTGAACTCGCGGCCTTCCTGCGCCAGGCGGCTGGGCTGGGCTTCAAGATCATCGGCACGGTCGATGGCTTGAATGCCGTGCGTGTGGGCTTCGAAGATGCGGGCAAGCTGCGCGATTATCTGGCTGCTGCCAAGGAGGGGGCACCTAGCCTGGAAGCGAACCAGTGGATGACCGTGCCGCGCCTGCCGAAAGAAGACAAAAGCAATCAAGGTGGTGCTGTGGCCGTGGGTGAGCAGTTCCTCGCGGAGATCAATGCCATCGGCGATCGCACCGCCTGGGGCAAGGGTATCAAGGTCGCGGTGCTGGACACGGGCGTGAAAGACCATCCCACCTTTGCCTCCGGCCAGGTGACGCACATTGACTTGGTCAATGACGGCAAGCCCATGCACTCCCATGGCACGAGCGTGGCATCGCTCATTGCCGGTCAGGACGAGCGTGTGCCCGGCGTTGCTCCGGGGGCCGAGATTCTGGACATTCGCGTGGCGAATGACAAAGGCTACAGCGTGACCAGCGTGCTGGCGCAGGGCATCCTGGAGGCGGTGAATCGCGGGGCGCGGATCATCAATATCAGCATGGGCGGCTACGATGACAGTGCCATGCTCCGGCAGGCGGTGGCTTATGCGCAGCAGAAGGGTGCGTTCATCGTCGCGGCCGCAGGCAATGAGAGCTACGACCAGCTGGCGTATCCAGCGGCGATTGAGCAGGTCGTCAGCGTGGCCAGTGTGGATGGGCAAAACAAGCAGGCTTACTTTTCCAACTCCGGCAAGAACCTGGACTTCGCTGCTCCTGGCGTGGGCCTGAGCACGGCCTGGGAAACCAACATGGTCGCCACCGCCAGCGGCACTTCGCAGAGCGCGGGCGTGGTCAGCGGCATCATGGCGGCCAACCTGAGCCTGGGCGTGCGCGCGCCGGACCTGCTGCGGCAGATGCAGCGGGATGCACGGGCCACGGGCGCGCCGACCACGCAAGTGGGCAGCGGTGTGGCGCGTGTGACAGGACGTCGCTGACCGGCTTCCGGTCGGGGAATCTTCCCGCCAGTTGAATCCAGAATCGGGGAGTTTGCGGAGAACCTTGCACAATGGTCTGTGCTTTGCTATTCAACCACCCGTCGGAGCCAGTCGTATGGTCCCGTCAGCCGATGGCCATTGCCTCTCCCCGCATGACTGTGAACGAAGCCAGCACCGACGCCGACAACACGCTGCTTTTGCGTGTGGCCGCCGGCAGCCAGGAGGCTTTCCGGCAGTTTTATGACCGAATGTCGGGTCCTCTTTTCAGCCTCGCCCAGAAGATGCTGGGTGATGCGCATGAAGCAGAAGACGCTCTGCAGGAAGGCCTGGAGCACCTCTGGCGCAAGGCTCCGAGCTTCGACCCGTCGCGGGCCTCGGCCTTCTCCTGGAGCGTGATGATTTTCCGCTCGCGTCTCATTGACCGCATCCGGCGTCGTGCCAGCCAGGCGCGCATGATCGAGAAGGTGAGCGAGCACGCGAACGCGGAGCCGCACGACGCGGTGGACGGTCTCATCAACACCGCGCGCAAGGAAGACTGCGCCGTCGTTCGCCGTGCGCTGGCCACCTTGAAGGACGAGCAGCGCGAGCTGCTTAACCACGCTTTTTTCAGCGGCCACACGCAGCAGGAAATCGCCGAGCAGACCGGCAAACCGCTGGGCACTGTCAAAACGATCATTCGCCGGGCGCTTCTGGAGCTGCGCGCAAAACTTCAACGGGAGGGTTATCCATGAGCGACACCCTCCAGCATGCTCTCGAAGAGCAGGCCGTGGACTATGTGTTCGGTCACCTGGACGAGGCCGGCCGGGTTGAGTTCGTCCGTGCGATGGAGAGAGACTCTGAGCTGATTCAACTGGTGGCAGAATTGTCGGCGGCGGCCGCTGCCCTGTCGCTGAGCCAGGCTCAGAGCGAGGTTCCTCCGCAGGTGCGGGATCGGTTGATGCAGCGCCTGCCATCCATTGTTCAAGAGCGCGGTGTCGGCGTCGTGGCAGCTTCTTCGCAGGCGCGGAAACCGCTCAACATCACCTCGCTCATTGGCTGGGGCATGGCGGCGTGCTTTCTTTTCTATACGGTGGCGCGCACAGGTTCGCACTACGCGGAACTGCAGAGAGCCCAAGAACAGCTGGCCGCGCAGCAGCAGCGCAGCAACGCCGCCATCGCCGAAATGAAAAAGGAAGTGGAGGCCCAGCGCGCGACCGCCGACATCGTGACCGATGCCCTGGCCACCGCCCGCAACAGCGTGGAAGCCGCCAAGGCGCAAATCAAACAGGTGGCCGATCAATCTCGCCAGCTCATGGCACAGAAGGATGCTGAGCTGGCCAAGGTGCTCGCTGAGCGCGACCAGCTCGCCGCCAGCGCGAAACTGGCGAACATGCAGATCGCCACACTGCAAGCCACCATCGACGACTATAAACAGGGCGTGGCCGTGGTCGTTTGGAACGCGCAGAAAAAGGAAGGCCTCCTGAAGCTGGAGCGTATGCCGGCGATTCCAGCGAACAAAGACTTCCAGCTCTGGGTCGTGGATCCTGCCTACAAGACACCGGTCGACGGCGGCATCATCAAGGTGGATGACAAGGGATTTGCGAGGGTGGAGTTCAAGCCTCAGCTGGATGTCAAAAGCGCCGACAAATTCGCCATCAGCGTGGAGAAGAAAGGCGGCGTGCCCGTCGCCGAAGGCCCCATCGTCTTGCTCAGCAACTAGTCGAGCATGACTCAGTTGCTGCTTGGCGCTCAGATCCTTCTCGCCCTCTTGGTGGTGAATGCATGGCTCACGCCGCGTCATCTGTTGCAGTGGAAGTTCTCGCTGCTGGTGCTGGAACTCGGCCATTGGCTGGCGCTGCTCGCGCTGCTTACCGCTGTGGCTGCCGCTTGGAATCAGCGCTGGCTGTTGCTGGGCCATGGGCTGATCCTTGCCGCCGTGCTGATGCTGCCCGCGGTGCAGGCGGCGTGTCTGGGCAAAGGCATGTCCTGGTCGCGGCTTTGGTTTCCATCCACTCCCTCGCCCACCATGCTGGAGCGCCGGGAATACTGGCGCAGCGGCCAGGAGTCGCTGGATGTGGTGATTTATAAGCCACAAGCATCGGCTCATTCGTTGCCTTGCATCGTGCTGCTGCACAGCGGGGGCTGGGAAAATGGTGAGCCGGGCGAGTTTGAGTCCGCCAATCGTGCCATCGCTGCTCAAGGCATCGCGGTGCTCAGCTTTGGCTATCGTCTCGCGCCGAAGCATCAATGGCCAGCGCAGCGAGAAGACGTGGTCAACGCTGTGCGCTGGACGCGTGATCATGCGCAGGAGCTGGGCATCAATCCTGATCAACTCTTCCTCATGGGCCGCTCTGCGGGTGGCCAGATCGCCAGTGCCGCTGCGTTCTTGATGCCTGAACTTCAGGTGCGCGGCTGCATTGCCTTCTACGCGCCGCATGACCTGATCTTCGCCCATCAGTTCTCGCGTGAGGACGACATCTTAAACGCGCTCACGCTGCTGCGCCAATACCTCGGCGGTGATCCTGACAACGCGGCCGACAACTACCTCAGCTCGTCGGCTTATCATCACGTGACCGAGCAATCACCGCTCACGCTCATGCTGCATGGTCCGCGCGATGCCTTGGTGTGGGTGCTGCAAAGCCGACGCCTGACCGAGCAACTGAAGCAAGCCAACGTGGCTCACGAATTCCTCGAACTGCCTTGGGCGGTGCATGGCTGCGATTTCTTCCCCAGCTCGCCCAGCGCGCAGATTGCGCTAACGGCGGTGCGCAAGTTTGTGCACAAGCACAAGGAGTAAGGCTGCACAGAGGACTGTGCGGACCACTTTCACAGCGCCTTCAAAGACTCACGTCCGCGTGCCTTCGTATCGGGGTCATCGCGTTCCTTGTTCTGCATCGCCAGCCCTTGATCGAGATACTTCTTGGCTTCTTCCTTGCGGTCCATCATTGCGTAGGTGCGGCCGAGCTCGACCGTGTGAGCAAGACGGTCTGACCTTAGCTGCCGGGCTTTTTCGAAACACCTGGCTGCCTCTTGCAATGACGCATCCGGCAGCCCGCCATAGATGATTTTCACGATGGCCTTTGTGAAGCCATCCATCGTCGCCACGGCCTGATGCCACCGGCCCAGCATGTGCCAGGCATAGTCGCTTTTGGGGTCGATTTGGATCGCCTTTTCCGCGCCTTGGCGGATCAGCTTGGAATACTCCACCTTCTGCCGCGCAGGCATCAGTTCCAGCAACCGGCCATAACAGATGGCAAGGGCCAGATGGGCGTCCGCCATCTTCGGAGCGAGCTTCACCGCCCGCTGCGAGTAGGCCAGGGCGGTCTCCCCTGCCTTGCGCTGCGCGTCCTTGCTCGCCATGCCGGTCATCGACTCGCCGTATTGCTTCGCGATCTTGATCAGCAGCCCGGCATCATCCGGCAGCAATTTTTCCGCCTTCAGATACAGCGGTAGAGCTTCTTCGGAGCGCAGCTTGGCGTCCAGCGCGTCGCCTTGGGCAATGAGTTCCTGCGCGGTCTGAGCCTGCGCGCCCAGAGCGATCAAAGTGAGGAGAAAGAAAAGTTTCATAGCTTCACAAAGCGATAGTGTGACACGATCCATTCCTCGCCGCCCTTGTAGCCCCAGAGTTCAGCGCAGGAGAGGAAAAAGATGCGCCACCAGGCCCACCACTTGGTCACCTGGTCCTTGCCGTAGGTCTCCGCGAACAGGGGCAAAATCTCGGCTTTATGCGAGTCCATATTCGCCAGCCAGGCCTCGCTCGTTTTCGAGTAATGCATGCCACTGACGCACCAGTGATCCTCGATTTTCAGATGGTCCTGGAAGTAAAGCAGAAGGTCATCGCTCGGCATCTGGCCGCCGGTGAAGAAATACTTCGCCATCCAGTCATCGTCGCTGCGCACCTCGTAGTGATAGGCATAATCGCGGTGGGTGAAGATGTGCACAAACAGCTTCCCTTGCGGCTTTAGCCACGTGCTCACACGGCGCAGCAGCTCCTGGTAGTTCTTCATGTGCTCGAACATCTCCACCGACACGCAGCGGTCGAACACGCCCTCACCCACACCCTCAAAGTGGATCATGTTCGCGGTGACGATGGTCAAGTTTTTGAGCCCGCGCTTCGCAGCTTCCGCATCAATGAACTGCTTCTGCGTGCGCGAGTTCGACACGCTCGTGATCTGCGCATTCGGGTAGTGCGCCGCCATCCATAGTGAAAGCGATCCCCAGCCGCAGCCCAGCTCCAGAATGCGCTGCCCGTCCTGCAGCTCCGCACGCTCGCAGGTCATCTTCAGCATTGCCGCCTCCGACTCGTCGAAAGTCGTGGTCTCCGTTGGCCAGTAGCCAGACGAATACTTCAAATGCTTGCCCAGCACCAGTTGGTAGAAACGCGTCGGCACCTCGTAGTGCTGCGCGTTAGCTTCGTCCGTCGCGATGGCAATCGGCATCTTCTTGAGCCCTTCGATATGCTTCAGCAAGGCCGCGCGCTGGGTCTCAATCGTGGGCTGCTTCTGCTCCTCCAAGGTTTTGGCAAGACGGTTGCGAATACCCATGCGCAGCAGTGTGTCCGGCAGGAGGTTTTGGGCGAGGAGGGCGTTGATCGTGCTCATGTGTTCATGGTATTTCGCTGGGAAGAGAAACTTGGATTCAGGCTTTGCGGAACCACGGAACAAACGCGCTGGTGGTGCGCTGATACTCGCGATAAGCGTCGCCCTTGCTCTTGACGGCGCATTCCTCGGTGAGAGGGATGCCCGTCACGCGCAGGAGGAAATAAAGGATCAAGGCCGGTGCGTAGAAGGTGGTCCAGCCCCAGGGCGAACCGCAAGCGAAGAGCCAGAAGCCGACCCAGACGAGGCTCTCGAAGAAGTAGTTCGGGTGTCGCGAGTAGCGCCACAGGCCTGCCTGACAAACTTGGCCCTTGGTCGAGGGTTCGCGTTTGAAGGCATTCATCTGTGCATCGGCGAGGGCTTCACCGCAGATGCCGATGAACCACACGACAGCACCGATGATCTCAATGATGGAAAGCTGTGGTGCGGGATTGAGGCACGCGAGCAGGATGGGCACGGACAGGAGGACAATGAGCACGGCCTGGGCCTGGAAGAAGCCGAAGAAGTTGAGGGCCAGATTGGCCTTCCACTTCTCGCGCAGCACCGTGTAGCGCACGTCCTCATGCGGATGATGACGGCGGATGCGCACCAGCAAATACGTGCCGAGGCGAAGGCTCCAAGCCATCGCGATGATGACGGCGATCAGTTTGCGCACTGGCAGACCTTGTCCCGCGAGGGCATACAGCGGTGCGAGGAAGGCGAGGCTGTAGGACCAGGTGATGTCCACAAAGGAGAAGTTGTTCAGCCGCAGGCTGAGCAGCCAGGTGAAGGTGAACAGCAGGAAGGCGACGAGGCCTCCCAGGGCGATCAGCGAAAGGAAATCATGCGGCATGGCGGGAACGGGCAAATCGGTGAGAGGCGCGCTCGGTGAGCTGCCAGGTGATGAGGTAGATGACGGAGAACAGAACGGGCGCGATCAGCGCCCAGACGCAGACGCCATAGACGGCTAACATGCCGAAGTCGGCAAAGAACTTGCCCGGCCCGGCCTCGAATCGCTCAAGCAACAACGTGATCGAAAGTGGTGTGGGCGGCACGCCGAAGAGCATTTCACCCGCCTTAATGAAGAGCAGCACGGTGGCGAGGTGAACCGGGTAAACCAGCTCACGCGAGAGATTGAGGATCACTTGGTTGAGCCGCATCGGCACGCCCACGAGCATGGTCATCAGGAAGGTGCTGCCGAGCAGCGGAAACACGCCGAAGGTGACACCCACGGCCGCAGCCTTGGCGATCTGGCGCGGCTCGGTGCCTTGTGAGAGCTGAGTCAACACAGGCTTCACCACCCAGCGTTTCCACAGGGATTCGCGTGGCGGCGTGGGTTCCTCATTCATGCGCGGCGCAGAAGCACGTCTTCGATCTTGGCATCCGCTTTCACGCGGAAGAGCTGGATCAACATGTAAACGGCCATGGAGATGTTGCCGAGCAAGACGATGGCGATGAACCAGAGAATCTTGGCCGCCCAGGCGCGCTCCTTGTAAGCGAGCCAAGCATAGAAGGTGAAGAAGGCCCAATATGTGTCGAACAACGTGGCGATGAACCACGGATGAGTGGCCACGGCGCGCGGGGTCTCCCACAACGCGCACTGCATGGAGGCCCAGGTGGTGACCCACAGCATGGACACCAGCACGATGGAGAAGAAAAGGCGGAGGGCGATGATCATGACGCTTTTGTGGCTAAGCTGAAACGCCGTCCTCGCGGTGCAGGCGGAGGTTGCCGGTCTTGGTGTAGCAGGCTTGCACGACGCTGATGTTGCGCGTGGCGAAGGCGGCCTCGCAATACTTCAGGTAGTAGTTCCACTTGCGAATGAAGGCTTCGCTGAAGCCTTGGCTGCGCACCTTGTCGAGCACCGCATTGAACTTCACATGCCACTCACGCAGGGTGCGCGCATAGCCGGAGCCGAGGTCTTCATGGGCGTGCAGGAACATCTGGCCCGTGCGGTTGATGGCTTGATTCACACGCCCTGTGCTGAGCAGCAACGAGCCGGGGAAGATGTGCTTCTGAATCCAGTCGGTGCCTGTGCGCAGATCTTCGTAGTCTCCATCGGGCACCGTAATCATCTGGAAGGCCAGCAGGCCGTGCGGGGCGAGCACTTCGTTGCACTTGGCGAAGTAGGTCTCCAGATACTTGTCGCCCACGGCCTCCAGCATTTCGATGCTGGCGATCTTGTCGAACTGGCCGGTGATGGTGCGGTAGTCCTGGAAGCAGATGCTGATCTTGTCAGCGAGTCCGGCTTCCTTCACCCGGCGTGTGGCCTCGGCGTGCTGTTCGGTGGAGATGGTGACGGCGGTCACGCGGCAACCGTAGTTGGACGCAGCGTGAATGCTGAAGCCGCCCCAGCCACAGCCGATTTCGAGCACGTGATCAGTGGGCATGAGGTTTAGCTTCTGGCAGAGCGCCTCATACTTGGCACGCTGGGCCTCTTCCAGTGTCTGGTCAGCGCTGCTAAACTTCGCAGCGGAATAGGTCATTGTCTCGTCCAGCCAAAGCTTGTAGAACTCGTTGCCCAGGTCGTAGTGCTCCGAGATGTTGCGGCGGCTGTTTTTGAGACTGTTAGGTCGCAGCAGGTGCTGCACACGGTTGAAGAACCGCAGCAGTCCGGTGCCTGCAATTCGCTGGGAGGAACCGCGTGTTTGAGGATTGGCCCGCACATTCAGGATGAACCACTCCAACACCGCTCGGATATCGGTTGTGTCCCAGTCGCCATCGACATAGGCCTCGCCAAAACCGACACCACCGAAGAGCACGCACTTGCGGAAGAAGTCCACGCTTCGGACCTCCATCCGCGCCTCTGGCCCAGCGTCGTTTCCGCCAAAGGTCATGGTTTGTCCTGAAGGTAGGTGCATCTCCAGCCGCCCCATTGTCATGCCGCGCAGAGCCATGGACAACAGCCTCTGGTAGAAGGTGGTGTTCGCGGGCGCTGACTCGGTCTGAGATTCTGTGGAGGCGAGGATGGCTTCGGCAGAGGAGTTCATGGCTTCGGAGTGAGAGAGGCGTGGGGACGGAACAGGTCGCGTTGCAGCGCGGGGTTGGCTGATTTGCGGTGGAAAGGCAGCTTTTTGAGCCATAGGCGGAAGGCTTGCCAGTGGATGCGCAGGATGACGCCCAACGTCATCATTGGGAATTGGAAAAGATAGCCGAGCAGGCGCGCGTCGGTCAGTTCACGCCGCTTGCCATGAATCCAGCTCACCAGGGTTTTCTGACCATCTTCCAAGTCGTCGATGTGAATCTTGATCCGCTCGCCCGGCACGCTGAGCTGGAAGTGAAACGATGTGTCCAGCGTCGAGAACGGCGACACGTAGAAGTGCTTGGGCGTGATTAGGCTGAAGACGCCACTGGCATCCGGCTTCTCAATGATGAACGGCTTCATCTCATGGAAGGTGTTGGTCACTTCCGCGACGGCGTGAAGCGGTGTGCCGGCCGCGTCGCTGATGAAGTAGAAGCACACCGGGTTGAACAGATAGCCGAGCACTCGCGGCAGCGTCACCAAACGAATGCGCGCATCGACGGGCACTGTGATGCCGTTGTTAGCTAGGTGGTGGATGATGTTCGCCTTCACATCTCCCCGGCCAAGATCCAGATGATCACGGTCGCAGAAGCTGTAGAGGTTCCAGGCATTGCGGCTGAAGAACCGGGACGAGCGGGCGAGCTGCGGCAGTTCATCCAGATCCAGGTCCATGAAGAACAACCGGTAGCGGAAGCCGTGCCGCTTCGGCGACAGCCGCTCATGAACGACTTCGCAGTCGTAGAGGCATGAGGTGATCGGTGCAGGCATGGCAGTTTCGGGGGACATGGAGTGTTCGGTGGTGGACGGCTCCAGGATTCAATATTCGTCGTTGGGCGGCTTGGGTGAGTATTAGCGGCGTTTCCACGGGTCGCCAGCAAGCAACTGCTCGCACAGCTTCACCGCTGAGAGCAGCCCGTCCTCGTGGAAGCCGTAGCGGGTCCAGGCACCCACGAAGTAGGTGTTGGTTGCTGCGGCGTTCAGGGCGGGCACTTCCTGCTGTGCGGCAATGGCCTTCAAGTCGAAGAGCGGGTGCTCATAGTCGATCTCCCGGCACACCGCAGAGGCGGGCACCTGGGTGTTCAGGCTGACAAAGTAGTCCACCTTGTCCGATACGCCCTGCAACCGGTTCATCCAGTAGTGCGTGGTGGTGCTGACCTCGCCGCCGGCCTGGGCTTGCGACTTGTAGTTCCACGCGGCCCAGCAGAGCTTGGTTTTCGGCATGAAGGCCGGGCTGGTGTGCAAATGCGTTTTGTTCGCCTGATACTTGAAG